>JGI25922J50271_10000039_pt1 | contig 35996 bp, 29 predicted proteins | sample LauGreSu1BDMLBDD_2_FD_50271 | JGI IMG/M metagenome (IMG submission 50271) | reverse complement strand
CTAATGTCGAGTATATCCTCGGTCAACTCGGTACTTCCGCTGAATATAGTGGCATTGAGCGCAAGCGGAACAAGGAAGTACCCGCCTATAATGACGGCCTCTAATAACAGCAGTAACCACACCGGGCGGGTTGTAATATTAAACTCCTGTCGTATCCAGTTTATTCCATCGATAATCAAACATGGAATGTATCGAAACACCTTTATAATGAGAAGTATAATGCTGTTGGGATTCGATCCTTCATACTCTTTTTCTTTTTTGGCCGCAGAATCGTAAACCGAAATCAGGGCTGCGGTTGCTACCAAGGCGCCAATAACAACGAGTACAATCTTAAAAACATCTGTAACGCCGTCCATATATTTTTTAGAAAGATATACGGCAACTATAACGAGTGCCGCAAGGGCCAGCGCCACAACTCCTAATTTTGAAACCGTAGTTGAAAATGACATAAAATTCAAGAAGTTGGAATACAATCGACGAAACGGTAACGTTAGTTTAAGACGTCGAACAATTTTTGTTATAAATGAATCAGAGTCTGAAAACGGGAGAGTTTCTTCCGACGACGTTTTACCCGATTTTTGGTCTACGAATCGATAGATGCCGAACGACGGTATAAAGGTTATAATACCTAGAATAAGCACGATGCCGATCACAACAAGAAACGGGTAAACAAGGTACGCTTTTATGAGTTGAAGCGTTTGCGTGGAATTGAAAAGGTCTAGCATGGGCCTGGTATCTAATAAAAACATGCTTAAAATAACAAACCATCCAAAAGCAAGCGAAAAGAGAATACATCCAAGAAAGCCGGGTTTCTCGGGGTCATATTCCGAACCGATTAGTTTACACGCCAGTTTAAAAAAAACGGAAGAAGTAGCTCCTACTGCCGGAGCCGTGGTCGAGTCGCAACTGGCTTTTCTATAAATAAGACACGCAGCAACAATTATAACTGCAAAAAACGACGTTATTATCGTTATTGCAATAAACCCCTTAGTATATCGATCATGCCGATCGTCATCTTCTTTTTGCTCATCTCGTGTTGATTTTACATATGGAATGGATGACGACATCTAAATCAAATCAAGTCAAAACAAGTCAAAACAAGTCAAATCAAATCAAAAGTATCTTTAGATAGCATTACTTTTTATTTTATTTTATTTTCATTTATTTTCATTTTCATTTATTACTCTATATCTGTATATTTATATTTCCCGAAAAGACTTCTCAAGCGCGTCGAGGCTCTCGAATGAAATGAACTGCGCATCATTGTTGGTTATGATATCAATCATGCATTTGTGAAACGCGTAAAATGAATGAAAGCTAATAAGCCACATTAATCCATCTTCTAGTAATTTTTTATCATTTTTTTCATTATGATTGTATTTAGGAAATGGCTCGGATGATTCGGCATCGACATCCGCATGAATTTCGGCATCCGCATGAGCGTCGGCATCAGCATTGATACCCAGTATGATGGGATGTTTTCGCAGGATACTGACAAACTTTTTATTTTTATAAAGATGCATCACGTTTACTAAATAGTCAAAAACATTTTGAATGCGGCTAGAATCAAACATGCTGCTCGGATCTGTATTCATACCCGGGATTTTTTGCATGCAAAATGCAGTGGTTAGTTGGATTTGATACAAAAAATTCGACATGTCCGCATCGTCGTCCTGCATCAAATGGTACGTGCATGCAAAGTCGTAGTTATATGCTATTTTATTTTTTTCTGATGAGCTTATTACATTCATCTTAGCACTTGGTTGTAGTATTTAATATTTAATGTTAATTTTAACTTGGTAATTTGGGTTTAAGTGATAAAGTATTATTATTTTTAGAGTTTTAAATGTTTAGACTTCGTTTAGTTTGATTAAATGAATTTAGTTATCTACCAATTATCAAATAAATCAAATAAAAAATAACTTAACTTGTTATATAATAATAACGTACGTACAAATAGCGAAATGGACGGAGCGCTAGGACCCGGTTATGACTACTGGAAAAATATAAAAACGCCATCCGAGCTGGGTATGAGCGATGCAGGCACGATTAAGGCTCTTTCGAACGATGTAAATGGTCTAATTTCATATGTGTCCGTATTAGTCGACGGTAATTCCGACGCTTCTAAAACGGGAGAGCCCTTGGGAAATCGGTTCCTTTTAAAAACAGTTGCGAAATGCAGAAACGTGCAATTTGACAAAACCAAACCCGAAAGCGAAGGTAATCCAAAATACGCGCCGCGGTATATCTATGTTGACAACGTGCCCGACGGTACCATCCCGTTTATAGCATCCGGTCCGGATGGAGGAAAAATGAAAGACTTTAGAGGTTTAATTCCAGGTGCATTAGGAAACCTTAGCGCATTCAGTCCGTCAGGGTTTTATCGAGCGTTCACGATGGGAAACTACCCCGACTGTATCAAAATTTCACTTCGTACAAAACATGATAATAACGACGGCGTCCAAACCGAATATGTGGCGGTAGGCGATATTATGAACGAAATAAGTCCCGAAAATATGACCAGCGGAAATCCGGTAAAAGCTGTTCTGGACCCGTGCGCTTTTAGAGACTATTTGCATCCAGTTACAAAAATGCAAAAAACACGAGAGGAATGCAACCCTACCAACGATGGGTTCTCTATGCTTTTCAAAAACTCAGGCTTGGAATCGGATGATTCGGACTCTGATATGGATCTACCGGCAACTGCAACGGCAACTGAAAAAGAAGAGCGACGTGCGTTAAAACAGCTGCGGAAAATGCGAAGGGTAGAGAAGAAGTTGCACCAAAGTGGGATGCAACATATGGCTGGAATGCCCATGCCTGAATCAACTCCAACACATAATGATATGGAATTTACATCAAAATACGATGATATGCGATTTGATGATACGATCGACGACATTGACATGTATATCCCTGAAAACGATTTCATTCTCCCTGACGATGTTGTTTCTAGATTATATTATGCGACTATCACCGGTGTTGGGTTGTACATATTATACAGACTGCTCTACACAACCACTAGACGAAAATAATTGAAAATGATGAAAAAGAAAATGAAAATGACACACTAGATATTTTCATTTTATTTATTTTATTTTTTATTATTGGGGTTGGGTTTACGGTTGGTTGTTTTCAGACGATGAAGAGTCAGAAGACGGTAAAGAAGAAGAAGAAGAAGAAGCGTTCATCTCTTTAAGGCTGGCATCATTTGAATCATTCATTCCATTCGGACTCATACTCGGACTCATACTTGGAGTCATACCAGAAGAAGAAGAAGAAGAAGAAGAAGAAGAAGATGAAGAAGAAGGTGGCGATAGGCTCTCTAGGGTTGGTGTTGAACTACTAGGTATTGGGACTGGTGGCGCTGGTGTTTGCATGCGTTCATTCACTGAACTCGCAACAACGCTTGCTTTTGTAGCACCGATTACCGTTTCAACGGCGGCAAGAGCCAGTTGAAATGCCTTTAATGCATCCTTCATTGATTCTAGCGCGCGTTCGGCTGCACTCATAGACGTTCCAACTGCTTCGCCCGCAAGAGTGCTAATGGCTTCATTACGAGCATACTCATTCTGATCGGTCATCGCAGCGCTGTCAGAAGATGTCGTCGAACCCGTCGTAAGATTGGACATTCTATTTATTATGTTACTGCTAACGCTTTCCGTCGTATTTTTAACCCCGCTGGCAAGTTCACTAACCGTATCACTCGCAGCATCAGCTAATGTTTCCCGCCCCTTCGCAATGTTCTGTTCTAAGTTATCTTTCTCTTGAGTAATTTTTTCTTCCGCACCAGAAAGGGCGTCAGTAATGGCCGAAAATGGACTCGACGATGATTCTTCTCCTTCTTTTTGTTCTCCGTCTCCTTCTTTTTTCTTTTCAGGATCATCTTCGGATTCTGAACCACTGGAATCGGATTCATCTTGAGGTTTAACCTCCTCCTTTTTTTTACCTATTCCAAGTGCATCAGTAATTGAAGCTATGATTCCTTTCTTCGGTTCTTCTTCTTTATTCGGTTGTACTTCTTCACCATCCTTCTTCGGTTGTACTTCTTCACCATCCTTCTTCGGTTGTACTTCTTCACCATCCTTTGGTTGGCCTCCGTACATTTTAACATACTTTCGATAGGCTTCACCATACGTGGACGCCGCCTTAACGGTGCGTTTTTTATTTGAGGAAGCGCGATGTTTTGTTTTACCCCTTCCGCCAGTTAGTGCAAATTCAGGCATGTTCAATTAACTAATTAATAATATAATATTATAATATATTACTATATTGCTATATTATATTTTTTATGGATAGATCTTATTTAATTATTCATTCATAACAGATTAAAAACGAAACCGCTTGTGCAATTCAAGTGCAACCAGACCGCCTGCAAGTTGGACCAGTAAATATGGAATGAGGTCTGCGCGACTCAATTTACCGGCTGCGTACATCATAACCGACGTAGCTGGATTGAAGTGTCCGCCCGAGATGTTTCCTCCCACCATAACGGCAATTGCAAATGCCGCACCCATTGCAATTGCATTTCCGGTGGCGATAATTACATACAAGAAAAATAGAGTTCCTAAAAACTCGACAACAAATTTGTTGATCATTGGATTGGATTGGATTGGATTGGATTGGATTGAGTTGATTGATTATTGCGTTATAAAATATTATAATATTAATATTTTATATTTTCATTTTTTTCATTCGTTTTTGGTTTATTCCTATTTTTATATTTTCATATTTTCATATTTTCATATTTTCATATTTTCATACTTACTAAATTCGCCCGGGTTAATCGAATGTATCCGACGGACCCGGCGGAACATCCTCAATATTCGCGCTGTTAAAGTATGTTTTTCTAAACTTCATCATAAACTCGTCAGAAATTCGCTTAACTGCAAAATCCGAAGGCTTCATTTTCCCGGTCAGCACGTTAATAATCATGAAAATGGAATACATTCCGCATTCGGTATTTTTATACTGATGGTCCTTCTTATTCACGATCAATTTCAAGTTTAGTTTTGGGCTAAGTTTGTGACCGGCTTCTATGATTCGATCAGCAAGTACTTTGACCTCGGACGGAATGTCGTCGCTCGTACTGTCAAAGAAAAATATAAACGCGTTTCGGACATCTACGAACATGGAAATCCAGTGCGCGCCGGATTTTGTATGCGGGTCCGTATTAAAAATAAACCCAAAATGGCGTTTTCCTCGTTTGATCATATTCTCTATATTAAAATCGTGGATGTCCTTCCAAACATATTCGCCTGTTTCCATCTTCGCGTCAAAATCGATTGGTGCTGGGCCTAAAAACATGAACGACGGGTACGCGTGCTCATACTGCTTCATAACGTTTTCAATATCGACACTTGTCAACCATGTGGTGGGCTTCTTAATCCACGTTTTGGGTGCGCGAGGTGCGAACGTATAGTTCAATAAGTCACGATACTTGCCCTTGTCTTCTAAAATGAGAAGTTTTCGTAACCAGCACGCCTCATTTTTGCAAACGCGCGACATTTGTTGTCGTAAAAAGGCCCATACCTCGTTCGGGTCGTTGGTTGTAATGGGTTCGTCGGAGTGGCGCGCGTTCCATGCCGATTTGAGTTTTTCGAGAGAGTTGTTCGAGTAACACGTTTTGGATTCATCAACGGAATGTTTTTCATTATCGGAATGCGGGCTGCATTTTAACGCTTTACTGTCATTTTCGATTTCATTTGACATTTTTTATTGTGTGTTATTATTTTTATTTTTAGTTTTATTTATATTTATACTTATTTTTATTGTTAGTAGTTGTTGAGTTATTGATTGTTATTGTTCATGTTTAGATTTAGGTTTTATACCCTTGGTTTTGAATTGCTGGTCCTTAAAGTCAATTTCAATGACTCTGGGAATAGAAGTAGTACTAGACCCAGACCCAGACCCAGACCCAGATCCGTTTTTAACCGGCGGTTCCTTTTCAGAATCTGGTGAAATGAATAACTTTTCAAGTATATTTTTTTCATTGTTCATGATATTTATTTTTTTCACATGGGGTGTGTTTACGGAATCTGCCGAAAAAAACTCGGAGTCGATATGTTGCACGCCATTATGAACAAGATCACTAGTAACATCAATCGTACTAGGTTCGGGCTCGACTCCAGTACAGTGTTCTGTTTGGATCGTGTCGGACAAATCAACAAATTTAAAGTGCATGATACATGCATTAAAATATGCGCTGCATGCATTGACTACACTCGAGTCTTTTACATGGTCCATGTTTTTAATCATCTGTTTCGTCAATTCCACGATTCGTTTTTTATAAAACCGGCGCTCGGTCTTTGTTTCGTCCAGCTTTGTTTTTGTCTCATTATCTTTTCGAGACATGTATTTCGAATATGCGGCAGTATTTATCATGGTATCCATTGTCAGTTTATCACATGCGCTCATTGTTGTTATTGGTGTTGTTGTTGTTGCTGTTGTTGTTGTTGTTGTTGTTGGTGTCGTCGACATTTTCACTTCGTATTATTGTATTATTGTATTAATGTGTATATATTTTTTATTATGATTTTGACCTTTACTTTAATTAATCGCAATCATACTCCTCTTCTTCGAGCTCGATTTCGTTACCTTCTGCATCAAGAGGAGGCGATTGCGGTCGTTGTGAATGCGAATATAAATTTGAAGCCGTCTCGTCTGTGCGTTTACCCCTTTTTACTTTATTCGGTTTCGCGATGACACTTTTCGTGAGACTTGGTAAGCGTCGTTTTTGTGCGAGAGATTGCTGTTTTTGTTTTGGTTGGTCTTCGACGATGAATCCGTCTTTCAAGTACCCTTCATGGGTCTTATGTTTGCTAGGAACATCTTCCAGTTCATCGTACTCCGTCTCATCCGCATCGAACGTTTTATCCAGATCATGAAACCCGCCAAATAGTTTGGCATAGATTTTCTTCCATACGTCGAGTGTAAACGACACATCCGACGACGACGACTCGGATCCCGACCCGGAAGCCGCAACCCAAACCAAAAGACAGTTACCGAAAAATAAAATTTCGTCTACGGGTGGAGGAAACTCGTACGTGTTTTCTTGCCCGGCGCGTCCAACCGCGCGAGCCCATAATTCCACGGTTCCATTATTATACTTGGCCGACGATTTCCACACGGTATGGCGACGAAACGCGTCGCTATACGTTTCCGAGGTTTCACTCAACGTTACATAGTTGGCATGAAACATTTCATCGGAATACAGGTACCGTACTTGTTTGAGGGTTCCATTTTTTTTCACTAAAATGCAATTATATAATGATGACGAAGAAGATGATGAAGATGCAGGCATTGAAATCTGAATTATGGAATTATTTTTATTATTGATTGATGATGAAAACTGGTAAATACAGTTTATATCATTTTACTTATTTTTATTTTCGATTTTCGTTTATAGTTTTACGGGATCGGGACATTCGGCTGCTGCATCTATGCATTTTAAGTACTGGTAGTGCGTATTTGTATAATTATATATGTACCATATATTTTTTTTATTTCTTTCATATTCGCCGGGCTTATTGCCTCTTACTTCATTTGTGGCTTTATCAAAAATATAATATTGGAATGTTCCTTGGTCAGAAATAACACATAGCATTATATCATACAATGCTGCCGCGATTCCCAATTCAAAATCAGTTCCATATGTTCCTTGTTCTTTCATTACGGTAAAATAATTTTTTCCCATGTCCTGCGAAACATATTTCATATGATTATCATCACCTTCAAGATCCTGTTTAAAGGTTACAACCCGGTCAGCAAACAATAACCTATTACCATCAATACGTACAGCGCCGTCGACATTGATATTTAGCTTGGCAATTTCGCTGTCTGGCTTGCCACTGTGATTTTTACTAAGTGTTTCATTGTTTTCTTTAAAATCTAACTTATCACCAATAGTTACCTCTAGATGTTTAAAACCACCACCATCATCTACTACTTTTTTTACATGGTCAACTATAGCATTTCGTATCGTCATCATGTCGGTTGTTTTATCATCGGTTGGCTTAAATTTACCCGCAGATGTTAATAAACATCGTAGGGTATGGAAAAGACAATCGCCGCCTCCGCCAGTTTCAATTCTATTAAATTTTTTTATAACACGTTTTTCGGCATTGTGTACGTCTGATCCTATATCTACGTTCAATTCAATAATATCACCGACTTTGTCCATATTTTTTGATACTGGTTTTGTTGTTTTTCCTGTTTTAGATTTTGCATCTGCCTCTGCGTTTGCCTTGGCTCTGACCTCGCGGTCTTTGTTGATCTCAGTCATTAAATCATCCAGTATTTTTTCATATTTTTTGTCATCATTCCCACCCTCTGCTAACTTTTCAGAAAAAGTTTTAATTGCTTCATCTATCGCTTGCGTTAAGTTGAGGTGTTTTTTTTTCGTTTTCTCTTCATGTATTCTGTCCTCTTCTTTTTTTTTTGCTTTTGCTTTTGCCCTTTCTGCTTTTTCTTCTAATTTTGCCTTGTCTAAGTCTTCTTTTTTTCCGGTTGATTTTTTTAGGATTAATCTTAATTTGGCATCTTCTTCTTTTTCTGCAGCTACTTTTTTTTCGGTTTCTATTTGTACTTTTTCTGTTTCTGCTTTTGCTTTTTCGTCTAACATAATCTGAATCTTGGTATATGGAGCACTTTCAAATTTTAAATCCGAAGTCGCCTTAGTTATTGTATTTTTTAGCTCGTCAATAGTAGTTTCTATGGGATCGGCTATGACACCAGGTGGCTCATAATTCACAATATATACATCTATCGGGTATGCGATAAAATGGCGTACTGCATTATGTATTGCAGTATGTATAAGATACATATTGTTTCCAAACGCGTCTCCTCCCACTTTAGTTAAAAATACATTTTTACGAATATTGTCCTCTGTGATTCGCGACACCGCATATGCTAGCGTCGAGTAGTAAACTGCGTGTAAAATCATACTTGAAAGTAGCGCATAATCTTTTTTTGATGTGCTGCTGACCCCCCCGGATATACTACCGAGAGGCATAGTGGGGGGATCGGTACTGTAAGCTACCGGGTACGCGCTACAGTAAATTTGAGAAACGGTATGACTCAATATTGTTCCATCACCACTTACATTAACGACTGGGGTATCTTCTTGAATGACGTACTTTATTGCCATCATGGCCTTCCAAAAATTTTCAGGAGTTGAAAGATATGTATTTATGGCATTTAGCTGAGCCTTATTTTTTACAAATATGTACCCATTTTGAAACTTAAGGTCGTTGAAGCAAACGTCAATTTTCATTAGTTCGGTCAGTGTATTAATTTGATTGTTTCCAGGATCGGTACCGCCGGTGGCAGTCCCAGTTTGAGGATTGCCATTTACACTTTTATCTTCGGGCTGATTGCCGCCGGTATCTGGCATACAAAAATAATTGCGATACAGTGTTCCGAACGGACAGACCATAGCACACACCGGACCTTGGGTTTTATCGTTCCAATAATTCCAATAATTAGTTATTCCGTTCTGTGGCGTTAGCGCCGGACCCGCCATTTCTAGTGCATTAAACTGCGACGCAACTTGAAAAATGGAACCATAATAACCGGGGTTCGTATGAACTGCACTCGCTGTTGAGGTCACTGTATAATATTTTAAATTATCCGTTGGGTCAAAACCAAAAACAGACTTAGCATTAGTATTAGCACTAGCGACGTCCAGTAATTGTTTAACTGACATATACCTGAAAACACCAACATCTATTTCTTTTGGTTTATTTTTAACCGTCATCAAAATATGGTTTGTAGCGGACTTCTTGACTTGAAATGATTTTTTGATGTCTGGCAACGAAGACGGCTCGGCAAATCCAAATACGTTTACAAACCATTTTGCAGGAATATTCTTATCAATCTTTTTTGGAGGAGGAGGAGGAGGAGGAGATTTCATACCTAGGCGTGTTTTTTCATCTACTTCTTTTGATATCGTTTTTTTTGAAAATAAAAGTTTCACAAAGTTTATCCTTCCTAGTATAAACGGCAATAAGATCGTATTGATTTCTGTTTCATACGTCTTCGTCTTCTTAAGGACTAAAGCATCCGGTTGGGTTAAGTAATGTATGTATGAGTCAAAAATAGGATATAAAAGCAATAAACACAATTTCGGTTTGTTGGGATCTACAAAGTTAAATAAATATTGTGTTGTTATCAGGCCGTCAAAAAAACTTCTAAGACGTAGCTCATGAGATGCAAACTTATATCTTGTTGCCCAGTGCGATACAGCTCGTAGGTTTATATCAGGATCTTTTTGAATAGTTTGCCAGGTACGGTGTGGTCTGAATTTAGGTGGTACAGTGGGGGGGTCGTCTGGTTGAATTTCCATATTCAATGTCAAATTATTGGCATGTACATGTAATCGCGCCATGATATATAATTCTAACATTGAATAAGTAATACAACTTCCATTATATTGGCTTGAGTCTGCGCTGGGTACAGGAAGTAAATATAAAAATGAAAAGAATCCAGTTCCTTCTGCAATATATTTACTACCGCCACGTTCAACATAATCCATCGCAGTTTGTATTGCCATATTAATACGTCTAGGATAAAAACCAGCAATGTAAGCCGCAGGAGTCATTTTATCTTGAATTTTTGTTGTGATACGTTCTTTCCAATTTACGTAAATAAAATCAAACGTATTGGGACGATGTTGAGGGTCCTTTGAGTTTACAGGAACAATTGCTTCTAGTATTTCTTGCTGAGAAAAGACACCCACCGATAGTTGTATTTGAACTACTAATTGGGTCATAAAATCATTAAAAAACTTATCAAGCGTATCTGTGAAATATTTTAAGATTGCGTCAACGCCATCACTAATTTTAGGGCTATAACTTCTTTCGGGTGTTGTCGACGTTGGGTGGTCTACAAATACTGATGGTAATATATTATTTTGTGTTTTACCAGCTATATTAACTGGTATGTAATTATGAACTACTGAAAATACTTCAAGTTCAATCAAGAAACTCATCGTCATAAGTGCACATAATTGGATATGATAATTATGCATGTCATTATGTTCATATTTAGTACCGTCGGTATACGCAAATGTTTGCGTATACACTTCATCCGTCATAATTATATTTATTAATTTGGTATAAATTTCAGTATACGGAAGGCTATTTAAAATTGATAAATCTTTCTTAGGTGGTGTACCATTTTGTTGTTGTAAAACTGAGTCAAAAAAACCACTATAATCTTTAAAATGTTTTTTCATAATTGCATAAAGTGTCTCACCACCATGTGGAATAGTTTCATCACTCATCATAAAACCTCCCTCCTGTTTCTGTGGAGGTTTCGGATCGGGCATTGGCTAGTATTTTTATTTGTATTGTTCAATTGTCTAATTTAATTACTTACTTACTACTTATTTATTTAGGTTTAAATTAATAAAATAAATAAATAAATAATCATAAATGAAAAAATAAAAACAATTAAATTGATGCGAATATTAAATAAATAACGGTCTACATAATATAAGTAAGACCCCAATAATCAAGAACACAGTAAGACAAGAATAAGAAAATGCACTTTTGCGCTAGATGTGATAACATGTACTATATTTGCATCGATCCTGGAACCGTGACACCTGAATCCGAATCCGAATCTGATTCTAACGGATCCTCTGGATCGCTGGTTCATTATTGTCGAAACTGCGGGCATCGCGAACCCGTGCGTGAAGAAATTTGCGTTTCAAAATTGCAGATCAAAAGTACCGCTCAAAATTATGGGAATATCATCAACCGATACACGAAACTCGACCCGACGCTTCCACGAATCGGGCACGTAAAATGCCCAAACGCGCTTTGCGCAAGTAATCCGCAAACGTCCGACTCTTCAAGTGCAGGATCTGCATCTGCATCAGGATCTGCATCAGGATCAGGATCGGTTCCAAGGGAAGTCATCTACATTCGTTACGATGAAGAAAATATGAAATACGTCTACTTGTGTGCAGTATGCGACGCGCTATGGAGCACCGTCCAGGCAGCAGCACCCGTCTAGCGTCTAGCATATCGTATCGATAATAAACCCAACCTTTAAACCATATAAACATATCGCAGTATATTCATATATCCATATACCCATATATTTATATTTTTTTATTTTTTTATACAATGGGAATTCCGAGTTTTTTTGTCCACGCGGTTCGGACTTACAAGTCCATCGTAAAACCCATTTCCAGTTTGGGCGTACCAGTATCTAATTTATATCTAGACTGCAACGGTCTCATTTACAATGCCGTTCGAGATGTCAAACTTCCCCACACGTCCGCGAATCGCGATGCATACGAGTCGGCTATCATTTCTTATGTGTGTGACAGCATCAGCGGGTACGTGAAAACCGTATCCCCTACACATAGCGTCTTCATCGCATTTGACGGCGTCGCACCTGCCGCAAAGCTGAACCAGCAGCGTGAACGGCGGTTCAAGACGTGGCTTTCTACCGTGATTGAAAATGGAGGGGGCGACGAGCACCCCCTTAAACCCCACTGCGCTGACAATTTCCACTGCTCTGATAGGGGAGTAAGGGGGGGCTCTCTGCGTTCTGCCGACGTTTGGTCTACCGCATGCATCACCCCTGGAACGGAGTTCATGAATAAGTTACACACCGAAATGACGCGGTACGCTGCGACTCAGAGAGTTCCAAGAGGCCCCCAGTATATTCTCTCCACTAGCACCGACCCCGGTGAAGGCGAACATAAACTTTTCGAGCACATTCGCGCTAATCCCGAGCAGCATCGCGATCAGGTTACCCTAGTGTACGGCCTTGATGCCGATCTCATCATGCTCACGTTAAACCATCTACATATATCCAGTCGTATATTCCTGTACCGCGAAACCCCCGAATTCATCCGGTCCATTGACTCCAGTCTTCGGCCCAATGAACAGTATTATGTGGACATTCCATACATGGCCGACTGTATTGCCCGACATATCACAGTATCCACGGACGCAGGTAATACCATGACGAAAGCCGAGTCTCCGATTGATCCAGTCGTTCGAAAGTATTTAGTGTACGATTACATTTTCATGTTTTTCATGATGGGGAACGACTTCATGCCGCATTTCCCAAGTATGAATATTCGCACCAACGGCCCTAGTACCGTAATGGACGCGTACCGTACCGTGTTTAAAAATAGTCACACGCAAGATCAGAGTCGCAATCGCAGCTTCATCGTATTTGATGAAAGTGACGGTACTAGTAAAAGGCCGCAAATTGATTGGGCTAGCGTTCGCACATTCGTTGAACATTTGGCCGCATCCGAGCACGACCGCTTGATTGGCGAGCACGCGTTACGAAATAAAAAACGGGGTGGTGGTCAATGGGAGCGCGTTAATGACATAAAACGCATATGGGGTGACAACTACGAAACCGCGTATGAGTTGATTGTTGACAAGTGCGAAACCTCAGAACAAACCTTGCACTTGCCTTCGACCGAGCGCGGACTGGAATATTATATCGATCCCACCAAACCCAATTGGGAGCGGAGATACTATCATGCATTATTTGACGAGCCGGTAACCGACAAGAGGTGTAAAGCATACTGTATGAATTACTTGGAAGGGCTGGAATGGACTTTCTCATATTACACGTACGGATGCGTCGACTGGAAATGGAAATACGAATACATGTACCCGCCGCTGTTACAAGATTTGGTACGTTTCATTCCTACAACAACAACGGTATTGCTTCAAACCCAGCCAAAATCTCCCATCACGCCGATCGAACAGCTTCAATACGTTCTTCCGCCCGCATTGCAACGCGCGCTTATCCCTGGCCACTTGCATTCGACCGGAAACGACACCGACGAACAAGTAAAGCGCGGCCTTGTTATAAAATGGGCATACTGTAAATACTTTTGGGAGGCGCATTTACACTATTAAAGTTAAAAATAAAATCAATATCCAAATATTTCAAGTTCGAGCTCTTCGTTCATTGACGTTGATTCCGGTTCCGGTTCCGATTCCGATTCGGAAAGTCGTCGATTTCGTTGAGGTTGGCCGTTGATCCATTCGCCGTGGAATATCGTCACTTCAGCGCCGTTTCCCGATTTCCACAAATGCACTCCACACCCGTGCATTTTATCGTTTACCCATTCTCCAATGTATTCATGCCACTTGGCAAGATGAGCATTCTCGACCGCATACTCGCTAGTATATTCGTATTCAAGTAGCGTGCAATCAGTTTTGTTAACAAATGCAGGGGTCCGTAATGTTCCTCGTCCATTACGAAGCCCGTTCACCATTTCTCCCATGTACACATCACCATTTTCATAGCTGAATATTGTTTCTCTCCGGTTCTGGTTCTCTTTGTTGTTGTTGTCATTGTCACTGGCGTCCATGATGATAATATGATAATTATAAGTTTATAACTATAATTATTTTTACTTTATGTAAGTTTGTATTATATTTATTTTTTACATTTATGAATTTAATAATAAAAGTAATTAAAATAATAAGAAGAATAATAATAAATAACAACAATAATAATTCATAATTATGGAACCAATCGTACTTACACGCGAGGAATTTGAGCATGCTCTCACTGAAAATAGGAAAAAAGGCTACGGTACAATTTTGAAATTTACAGCCAACTGGTGCGGTCCATGCAAGAGCATCAAATCTCTCGTTCAAACGTTAGTGTCTGAAATTCCAGCCGACTGTAAACTGGCATGTTACGAGATAGACGTTGACGAGTCGTTTGAGCTGTATGCCATAATGAAACGCAGCCGTATGGTCAACGGTATTCCTGCGCTTTTATACTATTCGGCAAAAGGAATCGGTGCGCGTTCGGACGATTCAATAAGCGGGTCAAATGAACCGGGCATTCGCGGATTTTTTGCCAGGTGCATTTCAGAATCGTCTTCTTCATAAAATATAAATGATAAATTCAATTCAATAACTTTAATTCAAAAATAATATTAAAATTATTAATTAATAATCAATTAATTAAAACACATAAAACAAGTAAACAATTACAACAAATAATGGAACAACTAGATACAAATATATCCAATTATGGATTACAAGACATTTTAAACCTGTTTTCTATTCCGATGGCGTTTACTGAAGCGCATTTGAAACATGCAAAACGCGTAGTTCTTAAAACGCATCCTGATAAATGTAGTCTTCCCAAGGAATACTTTTTGTTTTTTACGCAAGCGTATCGTATTCTGTACCAAATTTATACCATGCGCCACGAAAAAGCACAGGGCTATGCGCATGCTGAAAAGTATAGAGACTTGATTTCACAAGACGGGGAGAAGAATGTTAATATTTCCACAAACAATAAACTCTCATCCATGTCACCATCCGAATTTAACCGCTGGTTCAATGAAGCGTTTGATAAGTACCGCGTTCCCGACGACGAGCGTGATGCGGGATATGACGACTGGTTTCGAAACGGAGATTCAGATGCCGCCGCCGCCGCATCACAAGAACCTGTCTCTAAAACCCAGTGGGCGGCATCTTTAGAATCGGCAAGGTCGCGAATGATGGCGCTAGTTCCTGGATCTGGATCGGACCCGGTTTCGTATGGTCAGGGGCAAGGTCAAGGTCTACAATACGAAGACTTGAAACGCGCGCATACCGAAACTTTAATTCCAATAACCGACTGCGACATTCAAACCATTACCAGAAACAGGTGCAACAACGTTCAAGAACTGCGCACACAGCGTACGAATTGGTCCGCGTCGTTCGTCCCGCTAAACAAAACGGAATCGATTCATATTTTAGATCGAGAGAAAGAACACGACTCAGAACAGTGTACGCATCGGGCATACTCAATGGCCAAACAGGACGAAATTGCTCGTGAAATGAACCGAAAGTTCATGAAGGAATTTAAAACCATTTGCAACTGAATGATAAATGAAATTTAATATTATCAATAAATCGATAATTCGATAATATTAATATTAATAATATTAATAATATTAACAATAATTAAATACCAAATAATCGAATAATCAAAATAGAAAATAGAAAATAGAAAATAGAATTAAAAACAAAAACAATGGTAGAAACAAGCGACTTGATAAAATTGTTTGTAGCGTATGGCGTTCTTATGGTCATCGGGGTATTGTATGACAAATATAAGCGAAAAGAAGAAAAGCAGGATAGAATGACCGATTACGACATGATAGAAAAATATCTTTTGAACGATGATTCTACACTGAGAACCAGTAAAAAGCCGATACTCTGGATCCATATCGACCTGGAAAAAAATGCGCGCAACTGGGAATCGTTTGGATCGCGTAATTCTATGGAGCTTAATCAACCCTATATGTTTTTAACGATTCGCAGCATTATTCAGGCGTGCGGTGATACGTTCAATGTGTGCTTGATCGACGACTCGTCATTCCATAAAGTCATTCCGGGATGGTCAACGAAAGTCAATAACTTACCCGCACCGATTAGTTGCCATCTGCGCGAACTTGCAATCGCCAATTTGTTGCTGGCATACGGCGGGCTTGTAATACCGCCGTCGTTTATTTGTTTTCAAAATTTGTATCCCATGTACAAGGAATACAGCGAGAAGTATGACGCGTTTGTAGGAGAACTGCCGGCTCGCACTAGCGTGACAAGCCAGCTCCGGTTCTTTCCTTCGACTCGCATGATCGGGTGCAAGAAAGAAAGTCCGGCCATGCAGGCGTATATCTCTCATCTTGAACGCGCCGTTTCGAATGATGCATCCAGCGAATTTGATTTTAATGGCGAGCCAGGACGTTGGTTTTTTCATCAGATTATGAACCCGAACCCGAATCCAGACTACAAAATCGGCCAAATTTCAGCAGACGATTTAGGGTGCCGAAATGCCAAAACGAAAAAACCGATTCTCATTGAAGAGTTGATGAGTGATTACGATATAGACCTGTCTCCAAATGCGCTCGGTATTTACATTCCAGCAGACGAGCTGTTGAAACGTACCGCGTACCAGTGGTTTGCCGAACTTTGCCCGCGTAAAGTATTAGAAGCAAATACCATGATTTCAAAGTATTTGCTTGTAAGTCAAACTGTCGGTTAGACCAGGGAACCCAAGGTTCCCCGCACCCCTCCTTTATGAGGAGGTAGGGGGCGTCAAGCGCCCACTGCGCAGAGGGGGTTTAAGGGGGGCTCTGCCCCCCTTCCTCATCCAAACACGTTTTTTATGATATAATACGTGTCTGGGTTAAGTTCCGGATGGAACAAACAACCATAGACGCGACCGCGTTCAAACTCGTACGCGACTGCAAGCGAGGTCGTGTTTCCATTTACCCACGCGATCGGTTTTACTTTTCGAGTCGAGGACGGCATGATCGGAATATCGGAAAAGTTGAATGATGCGATAATTGTATTTGAGGAGGGGGAGCCCTCAGACCCCACTCGGCGCCGAGGGGTCTTAGTAGTAGTAGTGGTACGTATGTCCCCCTGGCGAAACATCTTGTGTGTTTTTAGCACCTGAACCGGCGCGGCTTGAGACGTATATTTCCGGTTATCAAATAGTGCTCCTCCATAAAGGGTGAGAAGTAGCTGCGCCCCGAAACAAATCCCGAGAACTGGAACGTGCTGGAATGCGCGCAGGTAGTGAAGAATATGAACGTATTTTGAAATGTCTGTTCCAATCTGGGTGAGTTTCATTGAACTACCGGAGATGATAATTCCGGTAATGTTTCTAAAAATTGGGCCCATTGGATCAAACACTTCGGGATGAATTTTTGGACCTTTGACTTCATAAAACCCCATGTTCAATGTTCGAAGTGCCAGTTTAAGTTTCGGGACGGATGAAATTGCCGTATTTGACTTGACGGTATTATTTATTAAAAGCAACATTCTTTAACGATTTATACTTACAACGATTTATACTTGCAACGATTTATACTTACAACGATTTATACTTACTTTTATTTTTATTATTTTTATTTATTTTTATTATATAAAATAAAGCAATTCAACCCAAATCAAAATCAAAATCATGTTAAAACGAAAACGAAACGCCCTTATGGCCGATGTAAATCGAGGATTAAAGAATAACGCTTATGTATTGGGGAGCGGGATTGGCGCAGTAACCCGGTTTGCTTACCAAGCCTATCTTAAACGCGTAGCGTGTAATATTCCAGCCTCAATAGCTGCCCCAGAACCAGAACTACCACCACCGTACAGGTATTATGAAGGAACCGATGCCACTAATTTTGTCGCCAATTGGAACAACCCTACCATATTTACAATGGAACAATTCGGTGGGTTGGGACCGGCAACAGCACACGGCTATTCAACTGGGCCTGTAAACTTTACTTTGACCTTGCCGAATCTAGGGGCTCATTCCAGGATTAGGTATAGAGTAAAGTGGCACTTGGTCGATTCTTTAGACGGCGAGACAAGTCGGATGTATATTGGTAACGAAAGCACAGAAACCGAAGTATTAACCTTTACCAAACTATTCAGCATGGTACCTAATGTCAGTTTCACCGCGGATCAGCTGACTAGTTCATGGAGCGGAGTCCAGCCATACAGCTACAGTCCCTGGGGTGATTCTGGCAATGCAACGCTTGATGGGTACCTGAATATTGATAGTGGATGGATAGCGCATACAAGCAGTACCCTGACCGTGAGACACTTCATGGGAGCTAACCAAGCCCAAAGTGACGAAGCTATGTACCTTACCCATGTCGAAGTGTTGATGGATTCGTTACCACTACCACCACCAGGGTTTTATTCAAAAAATAATGTCACAGACGGTGGGTTTACGGTTGGATATACTGTTACGAAAGATATGGCCAATGATGACTATACCTCCGAATTTAATCCAAATAATTATTACCCTGAATTTTTTCCAAATATGGCACCTTTTACAAATGAAAATATCGTAGCGGGGGATAAAAATGCAGATGATAGACTGATTGCTTCTTATTGGGATGACCTTGGCAACGATGTTTTTGACGATTGGGGATTTTTTTATTTATACGATGTGACTTCAGGAAAGTATTACTTTCCTTTATTGAACCCTCAAAATGGGGAAGATGGCGTATTTTTCACGCAAACTTTTAATGCATTTGGACGCACATTCACCATAATTCACGGTTGGGCCGTACAGGGCATTTTCAAATTTGATATTTCCGTTGCAGATGGTTTACCCTTCAAATTTGGCGCGTATGGAAATATGGGGTCAGATGGTGATGAAATTACTGAAGAGTTGACACACAATTATTCCATTAACGGTGAGAATTTTACATTATATTATCATCACCATGAAGAAGATGGCGAGAATCGAGAACAATTATATTCGTATTGGATTCCTAAGAAGGTTTCAGAAAATTCTATAAATACCTATAGCGTTTATTATAATGGTGAAGACATGAGTATCTTCTCGAAAGATGTGACTAATGGGTTGACTGTGTATTTTGCAAAATCGTATGACGTCAAAGACTGGGTAATAAATGATATTGGAAATTCTTCATAATCAACCCAACCAGACTCATTCATAATCATGTATTAAATAAATTAATTATATATTTAGTATATTTATACGCAACCCACAATGAACAAAAATAAAAAGAGAGATAATAACAACGTTTGTTATACCGGGATTAATTCGGTAAAATCGGGTAACTATACCAAAAAAGAATATTTAAAAGCCATGGACAAGTATTTTAAAAAGGAGTGCGCGGTTTATATCAAATCCTTAAAGTGCAAGTCCTGTAAAAAAAGTAAAGAGCTGAACAGTAAAGAAGTTATGAAACAAATAAATGCTCAAAAAAATAATAAAACATACAAAATGTCGAACAGAGTAGAAAATTTACTGGTGAAACAAATGAGTAAATGCCGCCAGTGCAAAAATAAGAGAACAAAACGGTGTAATTTAAAAAATTATCTACTATACTCAGGTGCTGAAATGGGCAAATGTGAACATTTATAAAAATTATAAATTTTATAATAACTAATATAACTAATAACTATTATATATAGGGGCATCATGTCAAGAAACGAACTCGATGAAGAAAATAATAAGAAAATCGTTTTATACGTTAAAAAAACCAAAAATGGATTACATCGTACAAAATACGGCGTGCCGTTCCAGTGCGTAGAATTGATACGTCGATTTTTTTCGATTCATAAAGGTCTCACGTTTCCGGATGTGGTGGACGCGTGTGACTTTTTTAAAAATGTTCACGCTTTTACACCCGTATCTGTTAGTGCATCCGTTAGTGCAGTAGCAGTACCCATTGAAACGTATGCATATCCATACTCACGGCAACGCCAACCATCGTATTATTTGCGTCCGGGAAGTATACTGTTTTGGAAATATAAAAAGCCAGATTACCAATACGGTCACGTTGCATTGATTTGGAAAACCGACCCCAAAAACAATGAAACGTATGTCGTGCAACAAAATTTAAATCCGCCAATTAAAATATACGATACAACCGTACTATTTTCCAAGATGAATTCTGGTTCGAGTAAATTCGCGGGTGTAAAAATACTTCCCAAAGAATACCTAACCGGAATTCGATATCTGGACTGCGCGGTTCACAAATTATAAATAATTATAAATTGTAGTTAATCTTGTTACTTTTACTCTTCGTTTTAGTAGGTTTGGTTTTACTTTTATTTTTAGTGGTGCTTTTGTTTTTACATTTAGAGGAACCGAGATTGGTATCAGTATCAATATCAATACTTACATCGTCGTCCGCATCTAAATCTATAAAGTTGTCGACGTCGCCATCCACGGGCATATTATCCATATCCAGGCCCATCCCATATTTTTCACTTCCCTTCACTGCAAAGTTCAGCGGATGCCCGCTGAAACATTTATCAATGTATCGAAACATTCGATCAACATCCAGTCGCGTGACATCGTGTTGTTCACAGCAGGTGGTAATTGTATCCTCATCATTGTTGCATTTTATTTGATTAAAAAATTCAATAAGGTCTTTTTTATCCATAAGCATTTCATTGCACATGTGCTGAATGAAAAGAATGTTGTTATATTCGGTGCTGTATTTTGTGAGAACTTTTGTGAACCGAATTGAACTATTCCCGTCTTCGCCGCAGCCACCGCTTACAGCGGAAGCAATTTCACGTTTCTTATAGTCGTTATACAGCTCATTGTTATAAAACGTCTTAATAAGCGAACTCATTTCATTGAAAATCCATATCTGTTTCTGAAACGTGATTCGGTCAATATAATCGGCAAAACAAATATTTTTTAGAATCGTCTCGTAAAATTCCCCACCGGCTCTATTGTACATATTGTGCGGTTGAAATATCCGGTCAACTACATTTTCGTGCCACAGCAGTCCGACAATGGTTCGGTCGGTTTCACTAACGACCGAGGTATGTTGTGCGATGGAATAGTTATTTGCAAACAGTCGGTTTACGATTACTTTACTATTTTCCGAACACATTTTGGGTTTAAAAATCGTATCCAGTGTTTCTTCGGTAAGGATTGTGCTGTCTTTTGTGTAAATCTCGTACAGCAGCATGAACTTGCGTATGTCGCATTGCGTAAAATTGGCAATTTTTTCAATTAACTTGTATGACAATTCAGGCATCGTCTCTCCAATTAACGATTTCATTTGGCATATCGTAGGCGTAGGAAGTTCGATAACGTGACACACCTTCATGATTTCTTTTATTTTTTTGTCCATGTCGTAGTTGCCAATGCATATAATCGGGTTCATGGTATAGTCTTCTGTTTTTTGTTTTTTTGTTTTTTTGGGGCGAATCAGCTTAATGAGTGACGTAATTCCGCCCTTGTCTCCGGTATTCATTCCATCAATTTCATCCATTACTACCGCAATTCGTTTCGGTGTTTTTCCAAATATCGACAGTACGCTTTGGTCGGACATATTGTGTTTGGTTATCGTGTCAATTACGCTCTTGTTTCGAATGTCTCCAGCATCATATCGAACCGCGTCGTACGACATATCTTTCAATAACTGATTTACAAATTCAGTTTTCCCGCATCCTGGACTGCCGTATACATATATACCACGCTTAATACTGAAATCGTTACGTTTTTCATTGAACTCCTTCAATAATCGTTTTACTTTTGCCACAATTTCAGTTCGTTCAAATATTTCATTGAAATCAATATTAATATTGCAATTAGGGGCCGTTTTTGCAAATGATGTCGCCATTCATGTTGTTACTATTAGTATTATAATCTTTATATTTAGATTTTAAGCTAATTACATTTTAAGCTATTTAAATTTTAAGCTAATTACATTTTAAGCTATTTAAATTTTAAGCTTATTTTATTACTTTTCGTTTTTGTTTTTTTTTGTTATGTGTTGGGTCTTCGGGTGAAAAACACATAAAACTAAAACTATAAATAATAAAATAAAATTGACAAAATAATCCGAACGAATAACAACCGGAAGTTAGCGAATCGAAACGAATCGAATACTGACTGACTGATTATGAGAACAACCAAACCAACAATCAATGCGAGCATGTCGTTTCGGCTGGTCGATTTTAGCGTATTGGACCGGCCGGTTGATCCGGAATATGCTAGTATCATCGGGTCGCGAAGCGAAAGCGATGATAGCGATGGCGATATTTCATCATCCGGGCCGGGGACAGAAGCTGAATCATCTGCATCATCCGCAACACCTTCACCAATTAAGCCTTCGACTTCGACTATAAAACGAGGAGTTAATCCGCGGATGTTTCAGATTCAAATATTTGGAATAAATGAACAAGGTAAAACGTGCTCAATCACAGTTCCCGATTTCAAGCCGTTCTTTTACGCTAAAATAAATTCGCCTTCTGGTTCTGGATCACGATGCAGCGAATGGACATCCACAAATAAGAAAAAATTCATTGAATATTTGAAATCAATCGTCCCCGAATTGAAATCTTCCTCTGGAATTGTGGACGATGAATGCGACCTGGTTCGGCATAAAAAGCTATACATGTTTGATGCCGGAAAGCAGCATCAGTTTATAAAGCTGGTATTTCATAGCGTGGCTGCAATGAAACGTGCCCGAAACGCGTGGTTTATAAAACAAGATAAACCCACATTCCCATTTGCATTCGCCGCGGCCAAAAAAACTGTTGCTGGTGGCGCTCCGTTGGAAAAACCTCGAGTGCAAATGAGAATGAAGCCAAACGGGCTCCAGTTTCAAGAATACAGTCTCGCCATTTACGAGTCAAATTTACCGCCGCTGCTTCGGTACTTTCATATTCGCGAAATCAGTCCATCGGGGTGGATTTCATTCTCGCTGAAAAATGCGCATCGCATCATGGCACCCGATTTGAAACGCACAACGTGCAGTTACGAGTTTATTATCGGCAAGGACCATATTACCGCGATGAACACGAAAGAGAAATCGGTTCCGTACAATATATGCAGTTTTGATATTGAAGCAAGCAGCAGTCATGGCGATTTCCCCATTCCAGTGAAAACGTACCGAAAACTGGCAGCAAATATCATCGATGCGGCACTGAAATACCCCGACGCAGTTTCTCCGGCAATGCTTGAAACTTGCATATGCGTCGCGTTTGGTGTAGTGGAGGCCAATATACAATCCGACCCATGGACGTTTGGAGTTGAACGGATTTATCCCAAGATGCACTACCAAACCGGTAAACGCGTTGACAGGTCACTCGCCGGAGTAAAACGGATTTGCTCAGAATGGCTCACAACCCCCATATCCGATCTTGAACTGAGCCTCAAGGACGCAAACACTTCCAACGTCTTGAAAATTGAAACCATGTTTGAACGAATCAAATCTAGAGAAATGGGATTTGATGCGGATGCGGACGCGGATGCTGACGATATCGATGTCGATTTTGTCGAAAGCGATTGTGAAGAAGCGGATGATGTCGACGACGTCGACCAAGACGACGGAAGTGATAATGGCAACGACGATGATGAAGTTTACGGTGACGGCGTTTACGGCGACGGAGAAGGTCAAGAAGACGATGCGGCGAGTATCGTAAGCTGGACTAGCAAGAAAAGTTCTGCGACGGCAGCATCGACTGCGAGTAAGCGTCGCGTACAGCAACAACCGAGTGGACCCACCGTGATCGATATTATTCGAAACCCCGCGTTTGACCGAGAAACCAAAATCACCAAAGTGAACGAAACCATGTGTGCAGCATTTCCACCCGTTGAAGGCGATATTGTCACATTTATCGGGTCGACATTTATCAGGCACGGTCAAACCCCGGGACCATATTGCAACCACTGTATCGTATTGGATACATGCGACACTGCGTCCATTCAAAATGATGTGCCGAATCTGGTAATTGAAAGTTACCATACTGAACGTGAAGTACTTCTTGCATGGACGCGGCTCATTCAGCGCGAGAACCCGGATATTGTGGTCGGGTATAACATATTTGGGTTTGACTACGAGTTCATGTTTCGCCGCGCACTAGAAAATAGATGCGAGACCGCATTTCTTCAACTCTCGCGAAATAAGGGAGAAATCTGCGGAAACAAGGATTTTGAAACTGGCAAATACGGCATCGAAGAATCAAGTGTACAGCTTGCTAGCGGTCAGTACGACCTGCATTATATCAAAATGCCGGGACGGTTCCAAATTGACTTGTACAACTACTTTCGGCGCGATTATAACTTACCTTCGTACAAGCTAGATTACGTGGCCAGCTACTTTATCGGGGACGACGTGAAACGCATCGAATTCAAGACCGAATCCGAACCCGACCCTGGACACGAACAAACCAAGATATTCAGCAGCAACTTGACGGGTCTGGATGTCGGCAACTACATTATCTTCGAGGAGACAAATAATTCCACCGACTCCTATAAGAACGGCTCCAAATTCATGGTGAAAGAGTGTTCTCACTCGGAAGGCTGGTTCATTATCGACGGGCGAGAAGAACTCAATATGACCAAACATGTGCGTTGGGGGTTATCAAAAGACGATGTCACGCCGCAGGACATATTCAGAATGACCCGCGAAGGCCCCGCGAGCCGCGCAATTATCGCCAAGTATTGTATTCAAGATTGCAACTTGGTGCATCATCTCATGAACAAGATCGATGTACTCACGGGATTTATTGAAATGTCTAAAATTTGCAGCGTGCCCATGAGTTTTCTCGTGCTGCGAGGGCAAGGGATTAAACTTACCAGCTACATTGCCAAAAAATGCAGAGAAAAAAATACGCTTATTCCAGACCTGGATAAAACGGGATCGAATGAAGGGTATGAAGGTGCGATTGTACTGCCTCCAAAGTGCGGGCTGTATCTCGACAATCCAGTTGTATGCATTGATTATTCGTCCCTGTATCCGTCGTGCATTATAAGCGAAAATTTGTCACACGACAGCAAAGTATGGACCAAGGAATACGACTTGCAGGGCAGACTAGTACGAGAAACCGGCGAACGATCGCCAACTGATCCGAAGGCTTATGTATACGACAACTTGCCTCAATACGACTATGTGGATATAACGTATGACACGTATCGGTGGACGAAAAATGCCCGAGGCAAGTCTGAAAAGTCGGTCAATGGAACCAAAATATGTCGATTCGCGCAGTCCAAAGACGGTACCAAACCCATTCTGCCGTCCATTCTAGAAGAGTTGCTGGCTGCCAGAAAAGCTACGCGCAAGCAGGCCGAGTCCCAAGATGATCCGTTCATGGCCAATATTCTCGATAAGCGACAACTCGGTTATAAAGTGACTGCCAATTCGTTGTACGGCCAATGCGGTGCAAAGACCAGCACCATGTACGAAGTGGATGTTGCGGCGGCCACAACTGCGACGGGCAGGAAACTATTGACGTATGCTCGGCGTATTGTGGAAGAAGTATATGGAAATACGGAAGTCGAAGTTAAAGTTAAAAGCGATAGCGGCTCCGTCGAAAATGTCAAGGTGATGAGTCACGCAGAATACGTTTACGGTGATACAGACAGCGTGTTCTTTACATTCAATTTGCAAACCATGGAGGGTAAGCCCATCGTCGGGAAACGCGCATTAGAAATGTCGATTGAACTTGGGCAGCAGGTGGGCGAGCTGGCATCTCGGTACTTGAAAGCGCCGCATGCGTGGGCGTACGAGAAAACAATGATGCCCTTCTTCTTGCTGCGCAAAAAGGGGTACATTGGCATGCTGTATGAAAAAAACCCAAACAAGGGAAAGCGTAAAAGTATGGGGATCGTTTTGAAACGGCGCGATAATGCGCCGATTGTAAAGGACATTTACGGGGGAGCGATTGACATTCTCATGAACGATCAAAATGTAGACGTGGCAATCGATTTCGTCAAAGGGGCGATGCGCGAGCTGGTTGAAGAGCGATGTTCGCTTGATAAACTGGTAATAACCAAATCGCTTCGGTCCACTTATAAAAATCCGCAACAAATCGCACACAAGGTGCTTGCCGATCGAATGGGTATGCGTGACCCTGGAAACAAGCCTGGTGCGGGAGACCGTATTCCGTTTGTGTATATCCCCAACGAAAAAAAGACCGCGCTTCAAGGGGACAAAATCGAAACGCCGGAGTATATTACGCGTAACAATATCAAACCGGACTATGCGTTCTACATTACCAACCAAATCATGAAACCGGTTCAACAAGTGCTTGCACTCGGTCTTGAAAAAATAAGTGCATTTCGTAGACGCCGAGAAAACTATTTGGATACCGTGGAGACAATAAACAGCCATTACAGCGGTGATGCAGTGAAGCGCGACAAGAAAATAACGGATTTGCGTAACAAGGAAATCAAGGAAATTGTGTTCGAGGAGTTTCTTCGTATTTGCGAAAATATGAAGAAACGAAACCAGAATATCACAAAATTCTTTACACCTGTGAAAAAATAAAAATCTCTGAAGTCTATGAGAATCTCTCAGATCATAAATCATATAACTCAAATAAATGTAATAAACAACTCTATATATTGTGTTTTATATCGACAATACAATCACAATATACAAAAGACAGAATAATAAGATGGGTTCAGAACTTCCGTATGTAAGTGTATGCACACCTACATTCAACCGCAGGCCTTTTTTTCAGTCGGCAATACAATGTTTTAACCATCAAACGTACCCCAAACACCGAATGGAATGGATTATTATTGATGATGGTACCGATAAAATAGAAGACCTGGTAGCAAGCCACCCCAATGTAAAATACTTCAAAAGTTCCGAGAAAATGACACTTGGCAAGAAAAGGAACTTGATGCACGCAAACTCGTGCGGAGATATTATTGTTTACATGGATGATGATGATTATTACCCACCCGAGCGAGTTTCGCACGCAGTGGAGTCACTTATGGCAAACCCCAGTGTTCTTTGCGCGGGGTCAAGTGAAATCTATATCTTTTTCAAACACCTGGGCTCGCTCATGCAATTTGGCCCATATGGTCCAAATCACGCCACTGCAGGAACGTTTGCGTTTCGACGAGAGTTATTGACACATACCAGGTACAATGATGACGCGTGTTTAGCAGAAGAACGGTTCTTTTTAAAGGATTACACAATACCGATGCTACAATTGGATCCAACCAAGGTCATTCTTGTATTCTCTCATAATCATAACACATTCGACAAAAGAAAATTGCTTGTAAACGCCAATCCAGCATTTGTAAAACCAACAAACAAAACATTGGACAGTTTCATCCGGGGCAAAACCTCAATGTTTTTTAAAGACTTTTTTATAAATAAAATGGATGCATTACTCGAAGCGTATGCGCCAGGTAAACCTGAAATGAAGCCTGACGTTATTAAACAGACCAAAGAACTTGAACAGACCCTGAATCGAATGCAGCAACAGCAACAGCAACCGCAAAATGGTTCTGCAGAAGCACCGGCAATCCTGATGCATCAAGAAGGTAAAGAACCGGTCGCGCTCACAAGTGATCAAGTGCTGAGTATCATTCAGACACAACAGACTGAAATCAAGACGTTGACGGCTCGTATCTCTCTTCTCGAAGCTGAAAAGACAAAATCCGAATCGATGTTATATAATATGGTTTCGGTATATGCCGAGTGTACGGAGCCTGGAAACGATTCAAATTCAAAAGCAATTATAGAACAATGTTTAAAGGACGTTACTGAACGAGATGACAAATTAAAAAAAACCAAGGCGCTCTATATCAAAAGTATTGGCGAAACATCGGATTTAAAACGTCAACTTAATGATCTTCGTTGTCAAATACAGGAACTTCAAGGGGCCGCGTTATTGCAATCATCAAGTGACAATACCAGTAATACCGCTGGTAAACTTGAAGACCCAATTCGATTGGTAATCGACGAATAGACATCATTCCATTCATTCATTATAGCTTTTTCCATACGTAAATATACTCCTTGTATTGGTTTTCTGGATTAACCGGGTTTCCCTTTGCAAATCTGGGCTGAATAAATAGACGATGTTTAGCCTTCAATCTTGAAGGCAAAATTTTAGCCTGTTGAATATCGCGGTATGCGTCCTCAGGAATGTTAATCGCATAGGTACCCCCTATTTTTAAATGCTTAAATGTATTTTGAATTGTCGGGAATAAAAATCGATCATTAAAATCGGCTCGAGAAGTATATTTTGGCATGTGCGGGTACTCTTCTGCTGGCACAAACTTTTTAAAATAAGGCGGAGATGTAAATACCATATCGTAGCTGTATTTGGAATAGTCTACGGTTGCAGCATCTTTAAATATCATTGTAATATTCGTCGTATAGGTAGGGGTTGATAAATCTCTCAATTCGCGTACCATTTTGTTATAAACTGGGCGCAACGACGTATTCGTATCAATCCCTATATACGGGATGCCCAGCGACATTGCAGCCAAACACCGCCCGCCCCATCCCGCCGAAAAGTCTAAAGCCGCAATTTTAGGCGCGTATGTAGAATAAAGCCACTTGGCAATTGCGGGTTTGAACCCCTGGGTCGATCCATAATAAAGTCGGAAAACACCATACCTGGCTTGTTCCTGGGTTTTTCCTTGTGCTAAGTTAAATTTGTACATACGATACTCTGACTCGTTTTGTTGCCATCGGGTTTTGATCCAGTCATAGTATGAAATTCCGCGTTTGGTTTTCGTATGAAGCCGGTATTTAAAAAAGTAATAATCCATTACCGAATTCCCAATTTTTTTCGTTTGTTGAACTTGCAATGTTGTTTTACTAAAGTCAAGATCTTGTAACGCTTTGAAATCCGACCGCGCCTTTTCAAACGAAATATTTTTAATTGCAGATGATATTTGCTCCACATTATGTTTATTATGGCGCATCGTCCTGTTTTTTTTTACGCCGCGATGTTTTGGGTTTTGTCTCTTTTTAGTCGAATCCGAATCATGATGCATCATCGTACATTTACATACATTACCCGAATAAAATAAAAAATTATCATGATCATCATCATCATATCGTCTTCATTCTCAAATAATATTCTTCATCGTTTCGTTTTTCTTGCTGGTCTTCAATGAACATCTGGTAATGTCCGGATGTTGCAGATCCAACATTCCATTCGGGTAAACCAGTTATCATTTGAGACGATGGTCCATCAATACCGTTACTCCTTGGACCAGATCCAGATCCAACCGCTTGATAACTTGAATTTTTAGCAGCTAAATAGTTTTTAGCGTTTACCAGTTTTAATTGTGAAAGCACATATTCGCGTTGAGTCTGGCGCTGCTGTTCGACTTCATCTGCACTGGGTTTCGTTTTATATTTTATAAACAAAATGGTTCCAATGACTGCAATAAAAATGAAAAACGTACATGCATTAAAAATCGTATTATAGTACTGTTCCTTTACCTGTCTGCAATTTTGAAGCGACAATTTAAGAAAACTTTTGACTCCGGGTTCAATAAGCGACGCCGAACTAGCACTGCTATCTGAGTAATAACTCATATGTATATGATTTTTTGTTATTACTTGTAAAATACGTATAAACTTATAAAATAATTATAAAGTAAAAACAAAATAAAAACGCGACTTCGGTTTATTTATTGTATTGTCGTAAATATGTAAAAAATAAAATAAATTTACATTACTAAATTAGAAGTAGAAATAACAAAATAACAAAATAACAAAATAACAAAATAACAAAATAACAAATGGCGGCTTCAACCATCGAGGTGACGCCTAACTTTGCAATCGGATACTATCTCATGGTTCTTTTAGGGTATCTCGTATATAAGACGATGAATATTCCCGCTTCAGGTGGAAGCAATCAAGAAATCGTCCCACCCCTTATTGCCGCAGCATTTGTCATGGCTATTGTTGGTGGCGAATACGCGATAAGCGTCGGTATGACAAAAACCGCATGCGGGTTTGAACAGTGGGATATCGCAGCAATGTACACATTTTTACCCTGGGTGCTCATTGTTGGCGCGGTGCACATGATACTTATGGTTCGCCCGGGATGGCTGGTTCCATTTTCAAATACGTTCGGGTATTTTCTAGCGTCTACCATATTTGGCCTCACCGAAGTATTTCGTAAACTGCTTAAACCCGGAGTAAATTTATCAGATGCCGACAAATCGAATCCCGTGAAGGCCTCTCATGCGCGAGAGGTTGAACGGGCGCTACAAGAAATATACGAAGACGAGTCGCGTCTCATTAACCAGTTTACTCCGGACAACATTACAAGTAATATCAAAAAATTTTCATCGGCGGATCTTATGTATACATCATCCGAATTTAATGAACTTCCTGAATATAAAGGAACCCCGGATGCAGTAGTTGCAGCACTTTATGCCAGTCACATTGAGACCATAAAAAAAGCGGTGTGGTTCAAGTTGTTCGTTTCGGAATTTTTATGGCTCCTTCTTTCCGGAATTCTTGCCATTTCAGTTACGTATAACTACATTATGAATTATGGATGCAAGATGACACCGGAACAAATCGCATTAAAGGATGCGAAACTATCTGCCATTTCTTCCGCGAAGGCGAACCAGGCCCCGGTTTCGAATACGACTGTAATCACCGACTAAGTATATTATGTCATAAATACATTTTCATAACTATAATAAAAACATATTGCTATTGTGTTGTATCCATAGTAGATTGATTACATGTCAGCTATATATTTAGAGACAGATCCAATTGAACCTGATACTGAGACCGATTCCGAATCTGATGAATCGAGTTCATCCACTGAAAACAACAATATCGGACTGGACCAAGAAGATATAGACACGATTCTTGAAGACGCGTGCACGTTAGCCGATGACTATATTCGAGAGAATATAGGAAAGATGAGCAATCCAGACTTTCACGATGGTCTAGAATCCTATATTTTCGACCAGATTCGTATCGTTTTATTTGCGGCACTTGGAGAATCTATATCGATTGACTCTAACGAAATGAGAGATTGTATGACAAAAATAACACGCGACGCAATTGAATCTGTGTGCAGTGACATGCACTTGGTTGATAACGTTCAGTTCCCTCCATGGCGATCCGAGCCGCATCATACAGGCGTTTTATATGCATCCGCCGATGAGCTTGATCGTTTCCGAAGTCGTATAACAGAGTTACAAGGCATGCAGGACCAGACCCAGCAACGAACTCCCGCGTGGTATGAACGGCGTCATAATATGATCACCGCTAGCGCGGCCTGGAAAGCATTTGGAACGGATGCGGTTATCAATCAACTCATTTACGAGAAATGCAAGCCTTTTTTGGAATGCGGTGACGCGCCGGCGGCGCAAGCAGTAAATGTAAATGTGGACTCACCTCTACATTGGGGTCAAAAGTATGAACAATTGAGTTCTGCCATTTACCAGCTAAAAAATAATACGATTCTCGGTGAATTTGGTTGTATTCAACACTCCAATCCGGGGTTGTCGTTTTTAGGCGGATCGCCGGATGGAATAAACGTTGACGAGAGTTCGTCATTGTACGGGCGAATGGTGGAAATAAAAAATATCGTAAATCGAGACATTACAGGTATTCCAAAAGAAGAGTATTGGATTCAAATGCAAATTCAAATGGAGGTATGCAACCTCGATTCGTGTGACTTTGTTGAAACGAGGTTCAAGGAATACGATAACGTAGAAGACTATGAACAAGATGTCGAAATGGACTACCAGTATCGCAACGACGACCGTCGAACCGGGACAGAATTTGACATAGATGACGATGACCTCATTCGAGGCATTATTATCTATTTTATTGAAAAGGATACGCGTAAACCGCACTATGAGTATATGCCCATACATTACAGTGATATTGATACACAGGATGCGTGGGTAGTTAATACGATTTTCGAAAAGGAACAGTCTGGGGGCTATAGCTGGATACGTAATATTTACTGGAAACTTGATCAGTACAGTTGCGTTCTCGTGAAACGCAACCGCTTGTGGTTTACCACATATGCTGCAGTACAACTAGAACGTACATGGCGTATTATTGAGACTGAACGCGTGACTGGATACGCGCACCGAGCTCCAAGAAAACGCGCGGTGGCCGCAACCAACCGTACCGGTGATTCCGCCGATGGATATACTCAAACCCGTTTATGCAGAATAAGTTTATAAATTTATAGAAAAACAATAAGGAACTAAACAAATAAATAACCAAATAACTAAATAAATATATTAATGAAAAATGTTTTCCATATATGCAAAAGTAACAACCCCGGAATCAAGTCCGATATTAGGCCCAGTACAAAGCCCAACTCCTCAAACATTTGAACCGCTTGATTCCACCTCTAAGCAACAAGAGCAACAGCAACGTCAACAGCAACAGGAACAGCAACAGCAACAGCAACAGCAACAGCAACAGCAACTTCTTGATAAAATGGGTGGGATTGGATTATTATGCGCATGTTGCAGTCGTGCTCGTGGCAGCACAACGATAACTGGTTATGTTGCACCATTATCTGATAATATAGCCAATGCCACTAGTATTCAAACTCAAACTAATGCACCCATAACCGACGTATTGGAAAAATGCAAACATGAAACACATTTTACGCATTATAACTACCGTGTAATCACGCCACGTCAAATGCCGCCATTTTAAATTAAAACAAACAAACGTGTAAAAAATAAACTAAATTTATGGAAAACAACAAAACATTAAGGATAACCAAATAACCAATTAAATAATAATAAATGTGTAATTATATAAACAGCTTTTGAAACTAATCACCTATCTAAATCTATCTATCCAATGGACTTTTCATCCGACGCCCCTCATCAAAAAAATTTTATCAAAAAAAAAGTTCTGCCTGCCGTAAAGCGTGTGCTCCCTGTGGCGCAACGCGTGTTACCGGTTGCGGCAACATTTGTCCCAGCCCTTGCTCCTGTTGCCAGGGTAGTTGGCGCATTAGGTAGCCGTTGAAAAACGAAGTGAAAAATGATAACACTATACGATATTTATCATTTATCTTTTTTAGGTTTACATACCTAGATTCGTCTAGTAAATTTAAACTTTTTAAATTTTTTGAGAGAATAATTGGAAGGCTGTTTCCCTCTTGATCCCGACTTGAATTTATGCTGGGCTGCGTATAAGCCAAATGGAACAATCGCCTGAGTAATAACTTCACCGATTCCAGGAAAAAACCCTCCATTCTGGCTGTGGCTGTGGCGACGTTTGCTGCTACGCATCTTGCGCATACTGCGTTTTCGTTTTCTTCCACCCTTCAAGGAGTTTAGTACATTCATATGAGATAGCGACATTATTACGAGTTATATCTTATACCTATATTAAATATTAAATATTATTGGAAAAAAAAGTTTTACTTACCTTTTTTTATTTTTTTTTTACTTATATTCTTATTTTTTCCTTGTTTTTGGGTTCTCGTTTTTTCGTTATTCTTGACGTATGTTTTGGACGTTTTGGACGACTGTATCAATCAGACTCGAAACTAGATTCGGCAATGTGTAGTAAAACGTGTAGAACATCGTGTATGAAACGACTCCAGAAATCACGTTATGCATCAGTGCACGAATTGAACTCGTTTGACTCGTCGTCGATTGAGTCATTGATTGACTCGTCGATTGGGTCGCCGATTGACTCGTCGCTGGAAATACTTCATCATATGATGGAGGTGGGTTGGTTTCGTCGCGTTTTTCTGAACCGTTGTCGTTGTCGTTGTCATTTCTATTGTCGTTCCCATTGCGAACATCGTCGCCTTCTCTTCCCTCTCTTCCATCATTCGTCGAGCCATCATCGTCTTCGTCTTCGTCTTCGTCTTCGTCTTCGGTTTCGTCATCGTCGTCGTCATAGTTGTTATACTCATAGTCGGCCCATGACGCATGGTACGTTTGGTCATCCGTACCTTGCCATCCGGCGATACTGTGCGCAACTCCAAATGCGACTTCCCTGCAAAGTGAAAGAATCATGTCACCTCTTCCACGCGGATCGCTGAATGCTCCAATCAGTGCAATTCGTCGCTGGATATCAATATCGCGTTCTTCGCCTTGAATGAGATCGGCTGCAACATTTGCAGTGAGTTGTTCCAAGTTGGGTTTTCGCGCGGGTTCAATTTCAGCACGACACATTGGGCACGTGTTCTTGGTTTGAAGGGATTTCAGTAAGCATGATGTGCAAAATCCGTGCCCGCATTCTGTAAATGAAACATTTTTGGTCTTGGATGTCACTTCCATACAAATCGCACAGGTATGTTCCTGTTCCTGTTCCTGTTCTTTTTGTTCAATCGTCGATTCTGTCTGGGTCTGGATCGTCATCGTTGTTATCGCATGGGCCAATGTCTCCCTTCGTTGTCTTTTTACAGCTCTGGGTGAAAACAGCACGTCACGGGCTGCAGAATCATTAGTAGTATTCATAGTTGTATTTCTTTGCATTGTTGTCTGTTTTCGTCGTAGTGAATAGAGTCGCTAACATAACATATAATCTAGATTATAAATATAATTCAATTTTTTTATAACTAGTGGTCATTGTATTTGTATTTATACTATTGTTTTTTATATTTTCTTGTTATCTTATTTCTTCTCTTTCCGCCACTTCGGGTTTCTCTTATATTACGATAGATATTTGCCGGGCCGGCAATGTCCATTAACCCGATCCATCTAGCTGGCACAGGATTACGATTCGTGCATTTTGCATCAAGTATTATGGATTCGGTTATTGGAGGACCGTTTTCGGGGTCTATTCTATAAACTACAAAGCCTCTTCCCGGAAGTGTTAGAAATTCATCCTCAGTTGGTATATCTGATACACTTGATAATGATGGTAGATATAACTCACTATATACTATCTCTCTCTCTTCTTGACCTTCCACTTCATACGTGTGTTTAGTCGCGCGCGGTTCATATATTAAAAATTTAGGAGATCCTTTAGAAAAAGAAGTACAACTTGTTTGTAATTTTGTTGTGAAACTAGAAAACCCTAACGTATAATATATATTCAAAGTGTGGTCGTCTAAGTTCGGGGGTTTCCACAACTCATCACTTAGGGGGTCAGGTACATCAATCCCTCTATATAAACGAACAGTGGGTTGGATAGCTGAATTATCTTTGTGTAATGTTGATTTATACAGTTTTGGAACTGGTTTCATTAACTTGTGTAATCCTTTTAAGAATAAGAATAACCATACATTAAATATCTTCTTGTAAGCATCATATTCTGCATGATTAATATTTATGTATGTTTTACCCTCATTTAATTGCAATAAATATCGATTTACTGCTTTGTAAAATTGTAACAGTGTGGTTGGGTCTTCTTTTGTGTATAAATTTGTTGCGAAAATTTCAAGATGAGACAACCCTAAGTCTAAGTTTGTAGCTGATGTAAGCCTTTCTCCAGTGCTGTTAGGTTCCGCCAAAGGAGACACCCGAAGGGGTCCTGCAGATGGTATGTTTGATAAGATAGCATTCACAGCTGGAACTAATTTTTCATTTTGAAATTCCATCCATTTATCTAGTTTAAATTTGTATTCATCACCAGTAGTCGCAAGCTGTTGTTGGTATTTTTCACCATAAATAAAACGATTTATGTCTTCATCCACATCTATAAATAGCTTACTTTGTACGTCGTGCTTATCAAATTCAATAATGATTTCTTCATCAATTGGATTTTCTCCTAAATCCTTTCCTCCTTCTTTTAATACAAAAGG
>JGI25922J50271_10000031_pt1 | contig 40343 bp, 44 predicted proteins | sample LauGreSu1BDMLBDD_2_FD_50271 | JGI IMG/M metagenome (IMG submission 50271) | reverse complement strand
ACAGTTGACATGATGGGTAAAGACGCAGTTGTTAAGAAGAGCTTAGAAGTGGTCTACGACAAGGTTTAAGACAGATGACCAAGCCAATCATCCCTATCGTCCCAGAGCAATTGGTAGCAGACCCATCAAAAGGGGATGGCATGGGTTGCCATGCCGGTGAGAAACAGATGATGGCTGCCGCAAAGTCGGCTGGTAAGGGCGAGGTATTACAGCGTTATGCGCAAGACTATCCAAAGGGTCCGCATGATCAACCACAAAGTATGTGTCCTGCGTTTGGTTCACTCCGTGTGGGTTTGCGTATGCGTCGTACCGCAACGATTTTGTCAGGCTCGGCATGCTGTGTCTACGGCCTAACCTTTACCTCTCACTTTTATGGCGCACGCCGCAGTGTTGGATACGTACCGTTTAATTCTGAGTCCTTAGTAACAGGAAAACTATTTGAGGATATTCGGGACTCGGTGCATGAGCAGGCTGATCCTGAAAAGTATGATGCCATTGTGATCATTAACTTATGTGTACCAACTGCCAGTGGTGTCCCACTGCAACTGTTACCGAAAGAAATTAATGGCGTTCGTATTATTGGTATTGATGTTCCAGGCTTTGGTGTACCAACTCATGCAGAAGCCAAAGATGTTCTCGCAGGCGCAATGTTGCAATATGCACGCAATGAGATTATGGCTGGTCCAGTACAGGCCCCACGCACGGGAGTGCAAAGCAAACCAACCATCACCCTGTTGGGTGAGATGTTCCCAGCCGATCCCGCAGTGATTGGTTCAATGATTGAGCCGATGGGTTTGGCTGTAGGCGCAACAGTACCTACGAGAGAGTGGCGCGAGTTATATCAAGCGTTGGATTGCAAAGTGGTTGCGGCAATCCATCCTTTTTATACAGCAAGTATTCGTGAGTTTGAAGCAGCGGGTCGACCGATTGTGGGATCGGCTCCAGTCGGTTACGAGGGCACGGCTGCATGGTTAGAAGCGATTGGTAAGGCAACTAATACACCACAAGAAAAAATTAATGCTGCAAAACATAAGATTTTGCCTGCCATAAAAGCAGTGCTGGGAGCGACTCCAATTAAGGGACGTATTACCTTAAGTGGCTACGAAGGATCTGAACTCTTGGTTGCTCGTCTTTTGATTGAGAGTGGTGCAGATGTCCGTTATGTAGGTTCAGCATGTCCCCGAACGGTTTGGAGCGATGCAGATCGACAATGGTTGGAAGCAAAGGGCGTGCAGGTTCAGTTCCGTGCATCACTTGAGCAAGACTTGGCTGCGATGGCAGAGTTTCAACCTGATCTCGCGATTGGTACAACCCCAGTTGTACAGGCAGCTAAGCAGGCATCAATTCCTAGTTTGTATTTCACAAATCTTATTTCGGCAAGACCACTGATGGGTCCCGCAGGAGCTGGCTCCTTAGCGCAAGTGATTAATGCGGCGATTGGTAATCAAGCTCGCTTTGATGAGATGAAAGCATTTTTTGGGGATGTAGGCGCTGCTCACAATGCAGGTGTTTGGGAGGGTATTCCAAAAGACCGCCCTGAGTTTAAGGCCGAGACCCGTCGCAAACTGGAAAAAGCAATTAAGAAACGCAAAGCCGAGGAGATGATCTGATGTATGTGATTGATCACGATCGTGCTGGTGGCTATTGGGGGGCTGTGTATGTCTTTACAGCCATTAAGGGATTGCAGGTGGTGATTGACGGCCCAGTTGGTTGTGAGAACTTACCCGTAACCTCAGTATTGCATTACACCGATGCGCTTCCTCCACATGAGCTACCGATTGTTGTGACTGGCTTAGCCGAAGAGCAATTAGGTCGTGAGGGAACTGAAGGATCGATGAAGCGTGCGCACGCAACCCTTGACCCTGATTTACCTGCCGTTGTGGTGACCGGATCGATTGCCGAGATGATTGGTGGTGGAGTTACTCCCGAAGGAACTGCTATTGCCCGCTTCTTGCCCAGAACGATTGATGAAGATCAGTGGCAGTGCGCAAATCGTGCCATGTATTGGTTATGGTCTGAGTATGGCGTGAAGAATATTCCGGAGCGCAAGCCACGCAAGGAAGGTGAGAAGCCCCGCGTCAATATTATTGGACCGGCCTATGGAACCTTCAATATGCCTAGTGACTTGGCTGAGATCCGTCGATTGGTTCAAGGCATTGGTGCNGAAATTAATATGGTATTCCCATTGGGAAGTCATTTGGCAGATGTCTCTCGTTTGGTGGAGGCAGATGTCAATATTTGTATGTACCGTGAGTTTGGGCGCATGTTGTGTGAAGCGCTTGAACGTCCGTATCTTCAGGCACCAATTGGGCTGCACAGCACCACGAAGTTCTTACGTAAATTGGGTGAGTTGCTTGACCTCGATCCAGAACCATTTATTGAGCGCGAGAAGCACACCACGATTAAACCAATCTGGGATCTCTGGCGCTCTGTGACGCAGGATTTCTTTGGCACCGCNAATTTTGCAGTGGTGGCTAACGAGACCTATACCCGTGGCATTCAGAACTTCTTTGAAACTGAAATGGGTCTGCCATGCAGCTTTGCGGTCTCGCGCAAACCCGGCGAGAAGACCGATAGCGAAACGATCCGCAAGCTTGTAAAAGAGAAATCACCCCTAGTCTTGTTTGGAAGTTACAACGAGCGCATGTATATGGCTGAAGCAGGTAGCAAGGGAATGTATATTCCAGCCTCTTTTCCGGGTGCAGTGATTCGTCGTCATACTGGTACTCCATTTATGGGCTATGCCGGCGCAACCTATTTAATCCAAGAGTTTTGCAATGGACTCTTTGATGCTTTATTCCATATCTTGCCTTTGGCAACCGATATGGATAAGGTCGATTCCACATTGGCTCGTAGCAAAGCAGCCAACTCCTTCCAATGGGATGGGGATGCTCAAACGATGGTGGCGAACTATGTTCAGAAGCAACCAGTCTTAGTACAAATCTCAGCTGCCAAACAATTGCGTGATCGCGTAGAACGCGATACCGAATCATCTGGTGAAGACCGCGTAACTGCAGAACGTGTACGTATTTCGTGTCCTGAAATTGTGCAAGAGAAGACTCAAACCCCTATTACGGAGAAAGTATGAGTATCCCAACTTTCGCCCGAACCGAATGTGGCAGTTTTCTGCCATATGCCCTTGTCGCGCGGGCTTTGCGCGGTGCTAGCCGAAAGGCTAATTTTGAAGGAGGGATCTCGAATGAGTGATCACAGAGGCTCTATTTCTGGTCTTACCGACGACGAGGCGAAAGAATTTCACCAGTTTTATGTCCAAGGTTTGGTCGGGTTTACTGCAATAGCGGTCATTGCGCACATCTTGGTGTGGGCATGGCGTCCTTGGTTCTACTGAAATAGTAAGTAACAACGTAAAGGCAATGATATGAAAGATATCCATTTAGACAACTCAGTGCAGCAGATTGTTAAGAACGATTCAATCACGTTTAAGACGATCTTCGTCTTGTGCTTTGTGGTGTGTTTTGTGCTTGCGCTCTTTACAGCGTTCTTACCTGGTAAGTGGAGCTCCTGGCTTCCAGGAGCCGAGGAGAAGTCAATGATCGACGGCGTAAGGTCTGCTGTTTATAGCTTTATGTCGTATTTAACTTAGGAGAAATACCATGTGGAGAATTTGGAAACTATATGACCCATTANGGGCTATGGCNATTCAAGGAATCTTCCTGTTTGGTTTGGCAGCAATGATTCATTTGATTCTGCTAAGCACAGTACGCTTTAACTGGCTCGATGGTTTGAATCAAGCTCAGTACAAAGCAAAAACAGGGACGGGTTCTGCAACCCCACCAGCAGCACCAGCAGGAAAGTAGTACGCATTATGCAAACCATGGTGGATAGGGCTTGACCACGCATCGAGTCTTATCTACCACTTTATGGGAGAAATAAAAAATGGCCATGCTCAGTTTTGAGAGAAAGTACCGAGTCAGAGGGGGGACCCTTGTTGGCGGAGATCTATTCGATTTTTGGGTAGGCCCTTTTTATGTTGGCTTTTTTGGGATCACCACNATCTTCTTTGCCTTCTTAGGAACGGCATTGATCCTATGGGGTGCTTCTCAAGGACCCACCTGGAATCTGTGGCAAATTAATATCGCGCCACCTGATCTGAAATACGGTTTAGCACCTGCACCCTTAATGGAAGGTGGTTTATGGCAACTAATTACGATCTGCGCTCTAGGGGCGTTCGGGTCTTGGGCTTTGCGTGAAGTCGAAATCTGTCGCAAATTAGGCATGGGCTTTCATGTGCCTGTTGCGTTCTCGATGGCAATCTTTGCCTACTTCACCTTGGTTGTGATACGTCCAGTGTTAATGGGTGCATGGGGACATGGATTCCCATATGGCATCCTGAGTCACCTCGACTGGGTCTCGAATGTGGGCTATCAGTACCTCCATTTTCATTACAACCCGGCGCATATGATTGCGATTACCTTATTTTTTACAACCACCTTGGCACTCGCAATGCACGGTGGCTTAGTTTTATCTTCAACCAATCCACAAAAGGGCGAGTTTGTTAAAACTCCTGAGCATGAAGATACCTTCTTTAGGGATTTAATTGGTTACTCCGTGGGAACGTTGGGGATTCATCGCCTAGGATTGTTCTTGGCATTAGCAGCAGTATTTTGGAGCGCAGTGTGTATTGTGATTAGCGGACCATTTTGGACTCGTGGCTGGCCGGAGTGGTGGGGTTGGTGGCTAAACCTCCCCATTTGGTCATAAGAATAAGAATCGAGGAAATCAACCATGGACTATCAAAATTTATTTACTCAGGTTCAAGTCGTTGCCGAACCGCATCATGGATCGCATCTAAACCCTAGAAAAGATGAGCGCGAGCGTATTGGCCAACCATTCTTGGTTCACCTCTTTGGTCGTTTAGGAAATGCGCAAATTGGCCCAGTCTATTTAGGAACGATCGGTGTTGCCTCCTTATTCTTTGGCATGATTGGTTTCCAGATTATTGGCTGGAACATGTTGTCTTCTGTCAACTGGGATCCGATTCAGTTTGTTCGTCAACTCTTTTGGTTATCGCTTGATCCACCACTGCCTAAACATGGCCTTAGCCTGGTCATGCCNCTGTCGGAGGGTGGCTGGTGGATGATGGCTGGNGCATTCTTAACAGCNTCGATCTTGTTATGGTGGTGGAGAACGTATCGTCGTGCGATTGCATTGGGCATGGGAACACATATCGCATGGGCATTCTTAGCAGCTATTTGGTTATTTTTAGTGCTCGGATTCTTCCGCCCACTCTTAGTAGGAAGTTGGAGTGAGGGCGTTCCCTTTGGCGTCTTCTCGCATCTGGATTGGACNGCNGCATTCTCATTACGTTACGGTAATTTGTTCTACAACCCATTCCATATGTTATCGATTGCCTTCCTCTATGGTTCGGCATTGTTATTTGCCATGCACGGTGCAACCATCCTCGCGGTTGGTCGCTACGGTGGTGAACGCGAGATTGAACAAATTGTGGATCGTGGAACTGCATCGGAGCGCGCTGGCTTATTTTGGAGATGGACCATGGGCTTTAATGCCACGATGGAATCGATCCACCGCTGGGCTTGGTGGTTTGCGGTCTTGGTCCCCTTGACTGGCGGCATCGGTATTTTATTAACAGGCACCGTAGTGGATAACTGGTATCTGTGGGCAGTCAAGCATGGTGTTGCACCTGCTTATCCAGATGTTTATAGCATCCCCACAGTCGATCCGTCAGCGACCTTTGTGCCACCACCACCTGTTGCGAAATAAGGAGCACGACATGAACTCGATCAAACGTGTATTGAGCCTCGTTGCTCTCGCGGGCGCGACTCTGATCTTATCTGCATGCGAAAGACCTCCCATAGAGTCAGTGCAAAATGGCTTTAGAGGAACTGGGATGGCATCTGTCTATAACCCACGGACTCTGGCGGCTGAAGCAGAAAAGAATGAGGTACCTGCCTCGATTCCNGCTGCCGCTGATGGCCCTAAAGCAGGAGCGGTCTATAAGAATGTCAAAGTATTGGGTAACTTAAGCGTCGCTCAGTTCACCAACTTTATGGTGTCAATGACCAGTTGGGTTGCGCCAGAGCAAGGTTGTGCGTACTGCCATAACGTGGCTAATTTTGCGGAAGACGCCAACTACACCAAGATTGTGTCACGCAAGATGATACAAATGACCCAGCGTATTAACGTGGAATGGAAGTCCCATGTGGCAGAGACTGGTGTTACGTGCTACACCTGCCATCGTGGTAACAATATTCCACAAAACGTCTGGTTTACTGACCCTGCTAAACCTCAGGGTAGTGGGTTCTTAAGTGGTAAGAATGGTCAAAATACGCCATCNCCATCGGTTGGNTTAAGCGATCTTCCTTACGATCCCTTTACACCCTATTTGTTAAAAGCAGAAAACATTCGCATGAATGGACCCACTGCTTTACCAACCGGTAATAAGAACAGCATTCAGGATACCGAGAAGGTCTTTGGTTTGATGGTGCATATGTCGAAGTCCTTAGGCGTGAACTGCGCGTATTGCCATAACACCCGTTCGATGCCAGAGTGGTCGCAAAGCCCACCGCAACGGATGACTGCTTGGTACGGTATCCGGATGGCACGTGATATTAANAACAACTATATGGTNCCAATCACCAACGTNTTCCCTGCGCATCGCCTGGGACCGGAAGGAGATGTGGCAAAGGCCAATTGCGCGACTTGTCACCAAGGGGCATATAAACCACTGTATGGCGTATCGATGCTCAAAGACTATCCTTTCTTAACTGGCACACCGGCACCGCGCGCGGCACCAAAGTCAGATGAGAAAAAAACAGTAGCGATGAAGTGAAGATGATGTAACCGGTAATTGATGGCGTCCTCGTGGCGCCATTTTTTTCTCCAACACAGATATATGCTCAAACGTACATACTTTCCTAGCGACGATCGGCCTATTGCGGTAGTGATTGGTAGTGGCTTTGGTGGTTTAGCAGCAGCTATTCGGTTGTCCCATAAAGGCTACCGCGTAAAGATTTTAGAGAAGCTGGATAAGCCTGGCGGGCGCGCTTATGTACATCAACGCGATGGCTATACCTTTGATGCTGGCCCAACCATTATTACAGCACCATTTCTTCTAAAAGAGCTGTGGGAGCTGTGCGGTGAAAAACTAGAGACCGATGTTGATTTGCGCTTGATGGATCCCTTTTACCGTATTCGTTTTGACGACGGCACTCACTTTGATTACACCGGGGATTTACAGCGCATGCGCGAAGAGGTTGCCAAGTTTAGCCCTTCNGATTTACCAGGTTACGATCGCTTTTTGGCAGAGGCTGAGAAGTGCTATAAGCTGGGCTTTGAAGAGCTCAGTCATGTTGCGTTTGATTCCTTGAGCGACGTGGCGGAAGCACTTCCTTCCATGGTTAAGATGAAAGCNTGGGAAAGTATTTACACCTTAGTAGCGCGTCATCTAAAGAATGACAAATTACGTCAAGTGATGAGCTTTCATCCTCTATTAATTGGCGGCAATCCATTCTCGGTCACAGCCGTGTATTCACTGATTAATTCTTTAGAACGCAAACATGGAGTCTTCTCTGCCATGGGAGGAACCGGTGCATTGATCAAAGGCTTAGTCCGTCTATTGGGTGATTTGGGCGTAAGCGTGCAATGTAATACTGAAGTAAAAAGAATTGAGGTCCGTGATGGTAAAGCAGTTGGGGTTAGCTTAGCAGACGGCGATTTTGTGCCTGCCGATATAGTAGTTTCGAATGCCGATGCTGCATGGACCTACCAGAAACTAATTGAGCCACAACACCGTCGAGTTTGGACCGATAAAAAAGTGGAACGTAGTAAATACTCGATGAGCTTATTTGTTTGGTACTTTGGTACTAATCGTCAATATCAGGATGTACCTCATCATATGATTTTGTTGGGTAAGCGTTATCGGGAGTTATTAACCGACATCTTTAAACGTAAGGTTTTGGCCGAAGACTTTAGTCTATATTTACATCGTCCCACGGCAACGGATCCGAGTTTGGCTCCAGCAGGTCATGACACTTTCTATGTGCTCTCACCTGTTCCTAATTTAGATAGTGGTACAAACTGGCAAGAACAGGCCGAGCCTTATCGACAAGCAATCGCACAGTATTTGGATCAATCCGTTCTTCCAGGCTTTCAGGATCATGTGACCACCTCTTTCTTAATGACCCCGCAAGATTTTCAGGATCGACTGTTATCTGTAAAAGGCGCAGCCTTCGGTTTTGAGCCATTGCTTCTCCAAAGTGCTTGGTTTAGGCCTCATAACCGCAGTGAGGATGTAAAGGGTTTATACATGGTCGGTGCGGGCACACATCCTGGGGCAGGGATACCAGGCGTGTTGTCGTCTGCTAAGGCTTTGATGTCTGTCGTGCCACACCCAATCAACGTTGCGACAGGATATGCCAAATGAATCGTAGCTCTAACCGTTTTGATGATGATTTGAATCAGTGCGTGGAGACCATGCGCGATGGCTCAAAATCGTTCTTTGCTGCCTCGCGTGTCCTACCAAGTCGCGTGCGCGATCCTGCTACTGCTTTATATGCGTTTTGCCGAATTACCGATGACATTGCCGATGCGGCCGATGCCACTGCGGAATCTATCCATACCCTGCGAGAGCGGCTTGATGCGATTTATGCAGGAGACCCCGGTGATGTTCCTGCAGATCGAGCACTCTCCGAAGTGGTTAGAGCATTTGATATTCCGAAAGAACTTCCTCTTGCCTTAATTGAAGGTTATGAGTGGGATACGCAATACCGGACTTATGAGACCTTTGATGATCTATTAGATTACTGCGCACGCGTTGCGGGTACTGTTGGTGCCATGATGTGTTTGATTATGGGTAAACGCGAGCCAGAGACTTTAGCGCGAGCGTGCGATCTTGGTTTAGCAATGCAATTAACGAATATTGCGCGCGACGTGGGTGAAGATGCTTTAAATGGCCGTGTCTATCTTCCCTTGCAATGGCTAAGAGAAGAAGGTATTAACAAAGAAGAGTGGTTACAAAACCCTCAATTTAATGAAGCCCTTTCCAGAGTAGTGGCGCGATTATTAAAAGAGGCAGATCTACTTTATAAACAGGCTGAGATTGGCATTAGTGAGTTACCGTGGGACTGTCGACCCGCGATACAGGCAGCCCGTTTGATTTACGCCGAGATCGGCCGTGAGCTAGAACGCTTAAATCTTGATTCTGTATCGGTACGCGCTGTGGTCTCGAAGCAGCGTAAATTAGTTCTGCTGACACACGCAGCCTCGGCGATCATTGCTAAGTTCTCGAATCGCCGCTTGGCAAAAGAGGCCCATCGCTCGATTCAGTTTTTGATTGATGCAGTCAGCAAAACACCGCACATTCGTCACTACGGTGGAACTATTTATGAGCGACTTACGTGGGTAGTCGATCTGCTGGAGCGTGTTGAGGAGCGAAAGCGCGAAGCGGAACTCAGTGTTGAGGACCGGTTTCGGGCTGGAGGCCTTGGCTGAAAAGGGCTTGACATTTCATGAAATTTCTTGAATAATCAAGATAATTCTTGAAAGTGTAGATAATGCCCAATCAGCAACTTAGTAAATTCTCGTCTCAGGCCAGCCCTGAAATCCTCAATGCCATGAAGGAGCTTGCACAGCGTGAGGGTAGAAAAATGCATTCTATTTTGGATGAGGCTCTCAGCGATTATCTCGTTAAGAAGGGCGTTCTAAAGTCCAAAGGCAATGCCATGAATCATTTTGCCCAGAGCTTAAATCAATTTGATGCGCTTTATCAAAAGTTAGCAAAGTAATTTTTTCAGTCAATGTCTAGTTATTTAACGACACACGATGTCGAAGTGATGCATCACGTCCTGATTGAGCGTTATGGCGGCGCGCTAGGCCTTCGTGACGCTAATCTTTTGGAGGCAGCCGTTTTTCGTCCACAGTCTGGCTATTATGCAGATACGCTTTTACAAGGAGCGGCATTATTTGAGAGTTTGATTATTAATCACCCATTTATTGATGGAAATAAGAGGGTTGCTTTTGCCGCTATGGACGTATTTTTAAGAATGAATGGTTATCAGCTAAATGTAGATTCAAATAGAATCTATNCCAAAATCATGGATCTGTTTAAACAAAACCAAATGGATATAGAACATATTCATGCATGGCTTTTAGAGATTAGTCAAATAAGTTAATTTATTTCACCCTTGGCATCCGCCACGGCAGCATAAATTGCACCGCCCACGAAGATAATCTGGGTACATCTAAGGTTTCATGAAAAGATGTCACACGCTCCCCTAAAAGCTCACTACTGAGTACTGAGCGTGCATAAAAGGGCGTATCTTCTAGTGTTTCTAGAATATCTAATGGAGACTGGCTGGGATTACGCATTTGCCGCTGAATTCGCCAGGCCGTCTTAGGTAAGGCTTGCCTTGGTGGGGGATCAAAATGTTCAATTCGACCATCGCGATGAAATACCAATCCTAAAAGTTTTTCAATGCCATTCTTTTGCCGCACATCATAGATCACTGCTGTACGCTCGCCACTCAGCTCTGCTCTTGACCAATCCCAATCTTTAAATGGAATAGCAATTGGCTCATCTCCCTCATTGGAATCAAAATAGGCGTTCCCTTGCCACTTCAGTTTAGGTGAGTCGAGTTCAACCTCAATACGGGCAGAGGGTGCAAGTGGGCCCCAGCGGTGTTTACCCTGATCATCTAAGCTGGTTGAGAAATTAAATAATTGCCGTGGAAATAATTTAAAGTGACCTGCAACACGTTGTCCAAAAGGAACGGCACGTTCGTAAATATCAACACGTAAATGATCGCCATGCCAGCGAAGACTACTCGGGCCAATGACAAAATCAGTTTGATTGCGAGAGATACTCGCTGCACTCCGCTCGGTCATGGTCCAGCGTTTATTACCAGGACTATAAATAGCTAGATTGATAGCACAATGATTTTCTGGATTAGCTGCACCAGAGCGACGGTGCGCCCAAGCATAGTAAGGGGAGAACACGCTGCCAACAAATGCAATCATCACCAGACCATGCTGGCCATCATCGCTTAATGCATCGACATACCACCAGAGATAAGCACCCGGCCGGACCGCTTGATCAAACCGAGGTGAGCCATCAGAGTTGCGGCCGCCATACGACCCGAGAGTGCCGCCATCGGCACTCCCGCTCCCGGATGTGCGCTGCCCCCCGCTAGGTAAAGACCCGGAATGGTGGTTTGCGCTGCTGGTCGTCGAAAGGTATCCATCCAACCGTGGTTGGCTTGGCCATAAAGNGCCCCTCCGGTTGCCGGAAAGAGGCGATGAAAATCCTGTGGCGTAGTGCGCGTCACGATCGCCTCCTCCAAAGAGAGAGCTAGACCACAACGATGCAGAAGGGAAAAGGCTTTTTCTTGACATGATTCAATCTCGCTAAGAGTGGGTTGATCGCGGTCACCGCTTGCAGGGGCGTTTACTAAACATAAAATACGTTCTCCATCTGAGTGGGGGAGATGGGTATCGGTTTGATCTTGTGCGCAGACATATACCGTGGGGTTTTGCGGCAGACGCTTGCGGTAAAAAATATCAGTGAACTCAGATGCGTAGTCACTATTAAAGAAGACATTGTGGCGTACCAGTGGAAATCCTTTAGGCTTTGCTAGCATTGACCAAGTAAGCGCAGAAAGCGAGCGGGTTGATTGATTCACTGGTGAGGCGGATTGATTAGCTTGACCTAAAAGACCTGTTTGCAAGGCCATTGCGTCACCGTTAAAGATAATGTTATCCGTTGCGATAATTTCACCATTACTCAAGCGGACACCCGATACTTTGCCTGAGCTTTGCATGATCTCTTCACAGTTCATGCCAGTCATGAACTGAACCCCCTTGGCCTTGGCTAGCTTTGTGATCGCTTCGGTAATGGCAATCATGCCACCTTGTACTGCCCAAACCCCTTGCATTTCTACCTCGGCGATGAGCATCAGAGTGGCGGGTGCTTGTGAGGGAGAGGACCCGCAATACGTGGCATAGCGACTAAAGAGTTGATGGATGCGAGGGTCTTTAAAGTAGCGGGATAGACTTTTCCAAAGATCATTAAAGAGACCAATTTCATAGAGGGTTTTTGATCCGATGGGGCCAAGATCGCTCATCATACCCATCATAGAAGGTCGGGCAGAAAGCATATAAGGCTTTTCAAGGGCGCGATATAGTTTGCTAGCCTGCTGACAAAAATCCATAAAACGATTTGCTTCATCAACGCCTGCAAAATCACGAATTGCCTGTGCCGATTGCTCACGATTTGCATACAGATCTAAGCGTTCTGTTCGACCCCAAGCGTGCCTAGCTAGGATCTTGAGCTGTTCAATCTGCAAAACGTCTTCTAGTTGACAACCTGCATTTTGAAAGATGCCATCGAACACCCAGCGCATGGTAAATACGGTAGGACCTGAATCAACACCTTTGCCACCACAATCAATCTGCCGAATCTTGCCACCAAGGTTTTGCTCTTTTTCTACCACGATGACCTCAAGGCCTGCGCTTGCTAAATCCAATGCGCTCACTAAACCACCAATTCCACCACCAATAACAACAATTGGTTTCTGCTTAGCAGTTTTAATCAAGCTGTTTTCCCTTCCAGGTGCCCTCTGCATCAAAGGGTTGGAAACGAACAAACATTGATTCTGAAAAATAATTACCCTGCATTGCAGCTTTGATAGCGGCTAAATGTGCACCAGAGCGCGCATAGGAATCCATNGCTGCTTGTGATTCCCAAATGGTGAAGGTAGCTTGTCGCAGAATAGGCGCTTCACCAACTCCAGCGGAGATTAAACATCCCGGCGTTNCCTGNAAATCAATTTCGGCGGGTGGCGCTTTAGACCAGAAGGAAATTGCATTGAGGGGTTTAATCGATGCGCGGGTGAGCGACGCAATTGGACCTGATGGAGGAGTGCTGAGTGATTCGGTTAATTGATGACCAGACCATTTTCCTTTAACGGAATAGGCTCTTAGTTTTACTAAAAATAGTTCTTGAGCATGATCACGGTACCAAGCTAGCAGAGGAGAGTCTTTCAGGAATTGTGCAGCATTGGCAAGGTCATCAAATAAACAAAATAAGCCTTGATGCGTCCCGCTAGGATTTACCGAGAAGCCAGCATTTTTGCCAGACCCCATATGTTTTTGCAAGAGAAGACCAGAGGGCCGATAGGAACTGAATCGATTAAACATGAGGCGGGTAATACCAGAATACTTAGCTTGCGGTTTGATGTTGACCAAGGCCATGACCGCCACCTGATTTGACATCTTATTCCTCGATGTCGCTATCTTTGCTTTGATCGCTCAGATTATATTTACGCAATTTAATATATAGACTTTGCCGAGATAAGCCAAGCATCTCTGATGCGGATACCCGATTACCTCGAGTGAGATCCAAAGCAGCCTTAATACAAAGTTGCTCGATTAAGTCAGTGGTCTCGTTAATAATTTCTTTCAGGGGGAGGCGACCCACGAGTTGGGTTAGTTCTTCACTAGAGCGTGTGATCGACTCCTCGGGTTGAATCTTTGAGCGAATGCGTGAACCAACCTCGCGAATCGTAAATCCAAGGCAAGCGTGTGGGTAAGGAACCGATACAGCAGAAATCTCAACGGGATGTAGTGTGCCAAACGTGTCTCGAATGGAGGTCGCAAATAGTTTGATAGCCCCCTTTTCTTGGAGATTCGAGAGCATNACGCGTAAATCAACGCTAGAGCGCTCTAGCCAGCGGTCTAAGGACTCATTCAAAATCTGCTCAAGTTTATCTGACATGATTAAGCGCAAGAATGCTTGATTTGCTGTCAGGATCTTGCCTGCAGAATTAGTCACAATAAAGCCATCCGGTGCGTTTTCTAGAGCTTGTATGACCAGTGATTGCGCACTTGAATCCTGGCGATCAATAAACTCGCCAGCACGTTTTAGAGTAACTAGAATGAGTGACTGGTTCTCATTCCTAAATGGCGCAGCCGATAAATACACTTCCTGCCCACTTTGGATGCTAGTATTTAAATCAGCCACTGTACTGGTGTAAGCCACTTTACTCAGTAAGGACTGAACTTGAATCCGATCACCTTTGGTCAGGTAGTCCATCAACAAGCGACCATTTAATTTTTTTACCGAGTCACCGAGCAAATCAGCAGCACGTGGATTTGCCTCTATTATTTTGAAGGTATTGGCATCCAAAACAATGACTGCTTCCGATGCCATTTCAAAGAGAACGCGATAGCGTGTCTCCAGTTGGCGCAAGCGAGTGTAGTCGCGTTCGATAGCCTGTTGGGCATCAACCAAGCGCTGTTGTAGTAAAGAAATCTCACGGAGATCGCGTGCAAGCGCAATGATTTGCCCAGTGCTACCAATCTTTAAGGTTGCGCACAGTAATGGTAAATCGGCCGAGCCCGGTGATGGCACATTAATTTGTCGAAAACGAGACAGGCTCGTCTCATTCGCATCTTGGAGGAGAGCTTGTATTTTTGGCCGACTTTCACTGGTAACAACATCCAACCAATTTTTACCTACCCAGCCTTCTAAATTAGGACTTCGTAGATCAGGGTTGCCAAACGCAATACTCTGAATAACCCCATCTCGATTTAATGTTAAGGATATATCAGCAGAGGCCTGAACAATATGAGCAACCTCATCGGGATTGAGTTGCCCTAGGACATGAGCTGGGCTGGTTATATTGTTCACTGTTTACTCGTGTATCGAATTTATTAAACGCGTGATTTTAAGATATTTTCTGCGGCTATTACTGCGTCTGCAGCACTTAAGGTGCAGATATCGGCAACACATGAATCCATTAGCTCAGGTTTTGCATTAAACAATGCGCCTCCCGCCATAATCCCAATTTGTGAATTGAGAGAGACTCGCTTTATCTTTGGAATGAGTGCCTGTAATTTCTCCCATTGAAGCTCATACGAAATTGAAATACCAACTACATCAAAAAATTCTTTAGAACACAATTCCAGAACCTGTTCTTCGCTGGGACTTGGGGTTGAGCAAACATCCCAGCCGGCCTGCGTAAAGAACTCACTTAACATAAAAACACCCATCGTATGTTGTGATTGGGGCATTGCAAAGAGTAAAGCCTTACCAGAAGAACTACGATGATGATGTTGCTCATTCCGAAAATCAGGGCTTAGTTCTTGCATGATCTGCTGAATCCGTCCCAATGCAAGAGTAACTGTTGTAAAGCTATGTTCATCGAGTTCCCAATAGCATTGCATTCTTCTGGCGGCAGGTGCAATGAGATGTAGGTAGATTTCATTGAGTGATCGACCCTCAAGACTTAGGGACTTGATATAGCCCATACAAATATCGTTAGAGCTATTAATCAATAGCTCAGCAAAATATTTCACCTCGTCTGCGGAGATAGGCTCNTCGGCATGGGAGGCAAGCGCTTGATTTGCGTTGCTGTGTTGGATTAATAGTCGGGGGATGATTTGAGCCTCGATCGTTTTATTTAGTAGATGAGCAAGCTCATGAGGGGTGGGCCCTCTCGGGGATTCGGGCTCCAAACTCGGCAGTAGAGCACTTAAGCGGAACTTTTTTAGCCATCCTCTACTTTCCTTTGTGTTAGTTGAATTACGTTTCTCTGTTTGTAGATTTAAATGATCCACTTTTATATGTCCCCATACAGTTAATTCATGTTGCAATGCAACATTTATTACATCCAAGACCTAAAATTACCCCCAAAGCACGGGTTTTAGACCCTGAATAGCTCAAAAAGGCGGCCCCAAATTGCCTTTTTCTTCGATATTTATAAGGTTAACCCCTAGTTGGCCTAACTGTCAAAATAATTTGACACTTTTAAGGGTTTATTCCTAGATTTCAAAACATAAAAAAGCGTAAACTTAGGTTTACATATTTACATAGGAGCCGGCTGCATAAGGAATTAAGAGCACATGGCAAGTCAATCACAATCCCTTTATACCCCAGAAGAGCGACTTCGCAGAGACCGCTCGAAGTGGACATTGGTTCAAGGCATCCTAGCGCCTGTGCAATTTCTGGTGTTTTTAATCAGTCTTTATCTCGTACTGCGATTTCTATTCACGGGTGAGGGTGAGTTTGCGGCAAATGCCTCCGTTGTGATTAAGACATTCTTTTTGTACGCCATCATGATTACGGGAAGCATTTGGGAAAAAGAAGTGTTTGGGCGTTATCTTTTTGCCCCCGCTTTCTATTGGGAGGACGTGTTTAGTATGCTGGTTTTATTCTTGCATACCGCATATTTGTTTGCTCTCGGTTTTGGTTTTCTAGAAATACGCCAACTGATGGCCTTAGCCTTAGCAGCTTACTTGGCCTACGTGATTAATGCCGCGCAGTTCTTATGGAAGTTACGTCAAGCTCGACTTCAAGAGCCAAAACAATCTCCAGGTGGGGTGACAGCATGAATCGAATTATTCCATTGCAACCTGCTCAGGCAGGATGCGACTCTGTTGCACCATTAAATATTCTGAAAGAGAGAGGGCAACGCGAAGTCTTTTGTGGTCTAACCGGTATCATTTGGCTTCATCGGAAAATTCAGGATGCATTTTTCTTAGTTGTTGGTTCGCGAACCTGTGCTCACCTCGTGCAATCTGCGGCAGGAGTGATGATTTTTGCAGAACCGCGCTTTGCAACAGCCATTATTGATGATCATGATTTAGCAGGACTGGCCGATGCCAATGAAGAGCTTGATCGGGTTGTCAATCAACTTCTTACCCGTCGACCAGACATCAAGATGTTATTTTTGGTGGGCTCATGCCCATCGGAAGTGATTAAATTAGATCTATCACGTGCAGCCGAAAGACTTAGTAAAACGTATACCCCGCGTGTTCGTATTCTTAATTACTCAGGCAGCGGAATTGAAACAACCTTTACGCAAGGCGAGGATGCTTGTCTGGCTGCGCTTGCTAAAGAGATTCCACAAGTTAGCGCTGAGCGCGCTGCCCAACAGGACGTAGATCTTCTAGTGGTTGGTTGTTTGGCCGATGTTGTAGAAGATCAGTTCTCCAGAATGTTTACAGAGTTAGGCCTTTCGTCTTATGCTTTCTTTCCACCACGGCGCTCGGGCGATCTGCCCAAGGTAGGACCTAATACGCGTTATCTGTTGGTTCAACCCTTTTTGACGGATACCGCACGTGTGCTTGAGGAGTTAGGCGCTTTGCGGATTCCAGCACCATTCCCATTGGGTGTTGAAGGCACAGAAGCATGGTTAGCCGCCGCAGCAAATACGTTCAATGTGGACCCAGAGCGCTTTGAGAAAGTAGTTGCGCCAAAACGGGAGCGCGCGATGATTGCTTTAGAGCGTCAACGCAAGATACTCAATGGACGCTCGATCTTCTTTTTCCCCGATTCTCAATTAGAAATTCCGTTGGCACGCTTCTTACACCGTGAGCTTGGAATGCAATTAACAGAAGTGGGAATGCCTTATATCCATCGTCAGCATCTTGCCGAGGAAATTACGCTCTTACCAAAAGACGTTGTCTTATCAGAGGGCCAGGATGTAGAGAAGCAGCTTGATCGTTGCCGCGCTGCTATGCCGGATATGGTGGTTTGCGGTTTAGGCTTAGCAAATCCTTTAGAGGCAGAGGGCATGACCACAAAGTGGTCGATTGAGTTGGTCTTTACACCCATCCAAGGTTTTGATCAGGCCGCTGATCTAGCCGAACTCTTTGCACGTCCTTTAGTGCGTAAAACTAAGTTGGCAGCCTAGGAGAACAGCAATGAAATTAACTCTATGGACGTATGAAGGACCTCCCCACATCGGCGCAATGAGAATTGCCACAGCGATGGAAGATGTGCACTATGTCTTACATGCTCCGCAGGGCGATACCTATGCTGATTTACTGTTCACCATGATTGAGCGGATGAACAAGCGTCCACCAGTGACCTATACAACTTTTCAGGCACGTGATTTAGGTAGTGATACGGCAGAGCTGTTTAAAGATGCAGCCCGTTCTGCATATGCACGTTTCAAACCAAATTTGTTGATGGTGGGAGCTTCATGTACGGCTGAGTTAATACAAGATGATCCGGGAGGTCTTGCGGCCGCTTTAAATTTACCAGTTCCGGTATTGCCGCTTGAATTACCGGCGTATCAAAAGAAGGAAAATTGGGGTGCCGCTGAAACCTTTTATCAAATGGTGCGCTTACTTGGAAAAGAGTATGTATTGCCACCGGGAGAGAAAAGAGCCCATCGCCCCGCTGGTATCCCGCCTAGCTGCAATATATTAGGACCAACTGCATTGGGTTTTAGGCACCGTGATGATGTGGCTGAGATTCGGGCTTTATTACGTCAGATCGGTGTACGCGTAAATGTAGTGGCCCCTTTGGGAGCAAAACCTGAAGACATTGCTCGCTTACATGAAGCGGATTTCAATGTGGTTCTGTACCCTGAGGTTGCTAATAGTGCAGCGCAATGGATGAACAAAAGCTTTGGTCAGCCAAGCACAAAGACTATCCCAATTGGATTTAAGGCAACACAAGCATTTATTCAAGAGGTATGCGCTATAGCCGAAATTCATTGTGACCTCGAAGAATTAACACGCCGTTCACGGGCCCGCTGGTATGCGCTATCAGTTGACTCGACCTACCTAACCAATAAACGCGTCTTTATTTTTGGTGATGCAACCCATGCAATCGCTGCAGCGAAAGTTGCTTCAGAAGAGATGGGCTTTCAGGTGGTTGGTCTAGGAACGTATAGCCGAGAGTTGGCCCGCGAAGTCCGAGAAGCGGCCTCTCAATATGGAATAGAAGCATTGATTACGGATGATTACTTAGAGGTAGAGCAAAAGATTACAGAACTCCAACCTGAATTAATTCTGGGCACACAAATGGAACGGCATATCGCAAAACGTCTAAAGGTGCCGTGTGCGGTGATATCAGCGCCAATTCATGTACAGGATTTCCCAGCACGGTATTCACCCCAAATGGGTTTTGAGGGAGCAAATGTTCTCTTTGATACCTGGGTGCACCCATTAATGATGGGTTTAGAGGAGCACCTCATTGGCATGTTCAGAGAGGATTTTGAATTCCATGACGGCGCTGCACCATCTCACTTGGGTCATGGGCATACCAAGACCTCCGCTAACGAGACTATCAAGGCAGAAGAGCCCGTAGCTGTAATGAATGCTGCTGTAGCAAATGGAGCTCCAGCAGGTGAGAGTATTTGGGAGCCAGAGGCTCAGAAAGAACTGAACAAGATCCCATTTTTTGTTCGAGGTAAAGCCAGACGTAATACCGAACGCTTTGCAAGTGAGCGTGGCCTACCAGCAATTTCAGTAGAAACACTGTATGACGCTAAGGCCCATTTTGGGCGCTGATTGTTTAACCATTATTAATCTCTTTGGAGCCCCTCAATGAACGTAGTCAATATTCCAGTAAGTGATATGAAGTCACGACGACCTGATGGTGAGGGCAGCGTACAAGTTCAGCTTGACCCAAATTTAAAAATTGGCAAAGCAAAAGTATTTGCCGTCTACGGTAAAGGGGGGATTGGTAAAAGCACAACCTCATCTAATTTATCGGTTGCCTTTTCCAAGCTAGGGAAGCGCGTTATTCAGATTGGCTGCGATCCTAAGCATGACTCGACATTTACCCTGACTAAGAAATTAATGCCCACAGTGATTGACGTTTTGGAAAAGGTTGATTTCCATTCGGAAGAGTTACGGGTTGAAGATTTTGTCTACGAGGGCTACAACGGAGTGATGTGTGTAGAGGCGGGCGGCCCACCTGCGGGGACAGGTTGTGGCGGTTATGTGGTGGGACAAACAGTCAAGCTCTTAAAAGAGCATCACCTGTTAGACGATACCGATGTAGTGATTTTTGATGTGTTGGGCGATGTGGTGTGCGGTGGCTTTGCAGCACCATTACAGCATGCCGACCGCGCCTTAATTGTTACCGCAAATGATTTTGACTCTATCTTTGCNATGAATCGGATTGTGCAAGCTATTGGTGCTAAAGCAAAGAACTATAACGTTCGTTTAGGCGGCGTTATCGCAAATCGCAGTGCGGCAACCGATCAAATTGATAAGTTCAATGAGAAGGTTGGTCTTAAAACAATGGCTCATTTTCCAGATCTAGATGTCATTCGTCGCAGCCGTCTTAAGAAGTCGACCCTGTTTGAGATGGAACAATCGCCCGAACTAGATAAAGTGCAACAAGAGTATTTGCGCTTAGCAGCTTCTCTATGGGCGGGCTCTGATCCATTACCAGCGATTCCGATGAAGGATCGGGATATTTTTGATCTTTTGGGCTTTGATTAATCCATAAGGCGATGAATATGCAACATCATTCATATCTCAAAAAGCGCGGTCAGTTAGAGCAGTATTTTGATCGCACTGCCTTTGATGCCTGGGCAAAGTTGACATCGACTGCACCAGTGAGCGGTATTCGCAAGACCGTTCGTGCTGGGCGCGATGAAATGCGCAATGTATTACTTGCTTACTTACCAAGCGATCTTAGTGGACAACGTGTCTTGGATGCTGGTTGTGGAACAGGGGCCCTTGCTGTGGAATTAGCAAAGCGAGGCGCTCGGGTGATGGCAACCGATATTTCTCCAACCTTAATTGAGTTAGCCCGAGAGCGTTTACCCAGTGATTTGCCTAATGGCTCAATCGACTTCTTTGCGGGCGATATGTTGGATCCCAGTTTGGGTCAATTTGATCATGTGGTGTGCATGGATTCAATGATTCATTATCACCGCCATGATATTGCTAAAGCATTGGCTGGACTCGCAGAGCGTACTCGAAATACCATCGCATTTACATTCGCACCCAAGAATCCCTTTTTATCGACCATGATTGCTGTGGGACGATTATTTCCAAGGGGTGATCGCGCACCATTTATTGAACCCGTAGCAGAGCAAACTTTAGCCAACTTAATTACCCAAGAGCCACTCTTAGAGTCTTGGCAAATCGCAAGTACGAAAAAGATTGCCCGCGGTTTTTATATTTCTCAGGCGATGGCTCTTCGCAAATTATGAAATCCTTAAGCATCGATCTCTTTCAAGCATGGCGACGTGTCTCGCCACGCTTCATGCCATTTTCGGATGTGGCGACAAAAGATTTGCCATTAAGCAAATGGTTGCGTTTAGCCTTATTTCAAGTCTCGGTTGGCATGGCAACAGTCATGTTAATTGGTACTCTGAATCGCGTTATGATTGTGGAAATGGGTGTAGCAGCTAGTCTTGTCGCACTGATGGTTGCGCTACCTTTAGTATTTGCTCCTTTTAGAGCTTTAGTTGGCTTTAAAAGTGATCGTCATCGTTCCTTTTTGGGATGGAAACGAGTTCCATATATTTGGTTGGGAAGTTGGCTTCAGTTTGGCGGCCTTGCCATCATGCCATTCTCCTTGATATTACTTGCAGGAGATTCAAATTGGCCCGCATGGTTTAGCCATCTTGCCGCTGCTCTCGCTTTTTTACTTGTAGGCGCTGGTATGCAAGTGACCCAAACAGCTGGTTTGGCGCTTGCTTCTGATTTAGCAAGTGCTGAGTCGCGTCCGCGTGTTGTGGCTTTGATGTACGTCATGTTCCTGCTGGGCATGGTCTTTAGTAGCTTATTGTTCGGATTGCTCTTGGCAGATTTTTCTCCGGTGCGACTCATACAAGTGGTGCAGGGCGCAGCAGCCTTAACCATGGTGTTAAATCTTCTTGCCTTATGGAAACAAGAAGCGCGTCAGCCTAAGACCAGAGAGCAATTAGCGATGGAGCCGATTATTCTTTTTCAGGACTCCTGGAAACAATTTGCTAAGCAAGATAAGGTCATTCGGTTTCTAGTCGCTCTTGGCATGGGTACTGCCGCATTTAGTATGCAAGACATCATTCTGGAGCCTTACGGTGCAGAGGTATTGGGTTTATCTGTTAGCGCTACTACCTTGCTAACTAGCCTTACTGCCTTAGGAGCCCTGTTGGCATTTATGCTGGCTGCAAAAGTATTAAACCGATCAATTGACTCACATCGCTTAGCCGCAGCAGGTGCCTTGTGCGGTATTTTTGCCTTTACCTGCGTCATTTTTTCTGAGCCACTGCTATCTCCTACCTTATTCAGGATTGGAGCTTTCTTAATTGGATTTGGCGGCGGGTTATTTGCTGTGAGCACTCTCGCAACTGCCATGAGCTTTGATTCCTTGGGCATGAATGGTTTAGTCATTGGGGCGTGGGGCGCTGTGAGCGCATCTGCGGCTGGTTTAGCGATCGGGCTTGGGGGTGTGATTCGGGATTTAGTTTCAAGTTTGGCTGTATCTGGAAACCTCGGTTCTGTCTTGGTCTCACCTGGAACCGGTTATAGCTTTGTGTATCACATTGAGTTGTTTTTATTGTTTGCAACATTAGTAGCGGTTGGTCCATTGGTCGTGATGAAGCGATCGATGCCAATGCATTCGGATTCGAAGTTTGGATTAGCTGAGTTTCCAAGCTAATTCATTATTTAAAAGGGGAGTTCATCATGGGAACTGGAGCAATTACACAATATGTCGATGTTGCACAATTGGCCTTGTACGTGTTTTGGGTCTTTTTTGCCATCCTAATTTATTACCTCACCATTGAGAGTAAGCGCGAGGGCTTTCCTCTCGAATACGATCAAGCAGGTAAGGTGCGTCGTGCCGAAGGCATTGCTGCAATGCCAAAGCCTAAAACCTTTAAGACCCAATTTGGTGGTGACGTCTCTGTGCCACGGGATGAGCCGCTTGAGCGTCTTGCCGCAAGACCGGCAAATCGATTGAATGGATCACCTATCGAGCCAACAGGTAACCCTATGCTCGATGGAATTGGCCCTGGTGCATATGCTAATCGTGCTGATGTCCCTGACCATACCTCAGAGGGGGATCCTCGGATAGTGCCCATGCGCATTTTGGGCGGATTCAGTATCGCTCGTCAAGATATTGATCCACGTGGCTTAAATGTAGTTGGCGCCGATGGTGTGCGTGGTGGAACCATTAAAGAGATCTGGGTAGATCGTGCCGAGATGATGATTCGGTATCTCGAAATTGAGACCACTCCAGAAGCCGGCGGCAGACGCGTTCTCTTACCTATGAACTTTGCCCGAGTTGCACGTAATCAAGTTTCGGTTCAAGCGGTTTTGGGTAGACACTTTGCAAGTGTTCCTGCAACGAAGAGTTCTGAACAGATTACCTTGCTCGAAGAGGAAAAGATCATGGCCTACTTCGGNGCGGGTACCTTATATGCCACACCCGAAAGAAGTGAGCCATTGGTTTAATGATCATGAGCACTCTTTATCAAGCACCAGAGCACGAGTTCGAGGCTCAACCTGGCTTACCAGAGCCATTGCCAAGTAATGAGCAGATCATTTGGCAGGGAAGCCCCGATCTCAAAGCCTTTGCAATGCATGCCTTTCATATACATTGGTTTGCCATGTATTTTGGTGTAATGGTTTTGCTCAAGGGAATCGCTGTTAGTCAGTCTGTGGGTGGTTGGAGTCAGGAATGGCCAGGTTTTATTTGGGCTTTAGGTCTCTCTATTGCTGCATTGGTCTTAATTGGCTTGTTGGCATATTGGTCAGTCAATACAACCATGTACACCTTGACGAATCGCCGTCTGGTGATGCGGATTGGCATCGTACTAACCATCACTTTTAATTTACCTCTCAAGCGTTTGGCTCAGGCTGGTGTTCATATTTATAAGGATGGGAGTGCCGATATTCCGATTCGCTTAAATCCTGAGGATAAGATTCCGTATCTTCATTTATGGCCTCATGCTCGCGCCTGGAAATTAGCGCATCCTGAGCCCATGATCCGGTGCGTAGCGGATGGTAAGCATGTTGCTAGTCTGTTTGCAGATGCTTGGTCCAAAATAAATCAAGTGGACCTCCACTCTTTGGATAAGCGTTCTATTCAGAATGAATCCGGAACTCACTCCTATGGGCAAGGCATCGCAATGGCAAAGGTGAGTCAATCTAGCGTATGAAGATCACTCTTTTTGGATTCTCTCGTAGCACGCTATTAACAATGCTAGGTATTGCAGCAACAACATTGTTTACAGTTTGGGTTATTACACAATCTCAAGTCAGCGCACGTTATCCAGATGCACCAGCAAAACACGTAAAGCAGTTGCGCTTTGAGGATCGACCAGATGGCTCTATTGCCGTTTTTGACTACCAAACTGGTAAGCAAATTGACTCAATCATTGGCGAGGCCGGATTTGTACGAGGCGCTTTAAGAACCTTGGCGCAAGAGCGCAAGCGTCGTGATATTGATAGTAAACCCCCATTTGAATTAATTGCCCGTCAAGATGGTCGTCTGACATTAATGGACCCCAGTACGGGGCGCACGATTGACCTAGAGTCTTTTGGAGCGATTAATGCAAAACACTTTGCACGTCTACTAAGTGTAGATGGCCAACAAACACAACACCGTTAATTATTGGAGAAGAGTATGGAATCCGCAGAAAGTCTATTACGTGATCAGATACCAGCAGCTGCCAAGGTCAATCAGTCCACCAAAATGGCTTTGCAAGACGCTGTTCTGAGCCCTCGTTTTTATACGACCAATTTTGAGGAGGTTGATAAAACAAATATTGATGCGCTTCGTTCGGAATGGAATGTATTGATGGCCGAGTTTGCTGCGGATATTAATTCTGATCACTTTCAACGTCCAGCCAATATGGATAAAAACTATTCCAATATTGACCCTGAACTCTATGATGAGTTTGTTGATTTCTTAATTAGCTCAATTACCTCTGAGTTCTCAGGTTGTATTTTGTATGCCGAGATTAAGCGTAAGGTTAAGAATGAAGACATGAAATTGCTTTATGGCTATATGGCGCGAGATGAGTCACGGCATGCCGGCTTCATTAACCAGTGGCTGAAAGACTTTGATATTGGGATTGATTTGGGATTTTTAGCAAAAGCAAAAAAATACACCTACTTTAAGCCAAAGTTCATTTATTACGCCACGTATTTATCTGAAAAGATTGGTTATGCTCGTTACATCACCATTTTCCGTGAGCTTGAGAAAAAACCGGAGTTACGTTTTCATCCAATATTTCTCTGGTTCGAAAGATGGTGTAACGACGAGTTTCGCCACGGCGAGGCATTTGCATTAATCATGCGCGCCAATCCCAATCTTCTTACGGGGCTCAACAAATACTGGATCCGGTTTTTCTGCTTAGCGGTATACAGCACCATGTACGTCAGAGATCATTCCCGTCCACAACTTTATAAAGCAATGCAGATCTCTCCTACTGATTATGACAAGAAGGTCTTGCACATTACCAATGAAATTACTAAGCAAGTGTTTCCGATTACGCTCAATTTAGACGACCCAAGATTTTATGAATGCATGAACCAGATGCTTGCCTTGTTCCAAAAAATGGATGTGTATAAGGCGAAGGGTGGTCTGGTTGCCAAAATGATGGTCCCGATTATGGGTATTCGCGTTGGCCTAGTCTTTGCCCGAGCATTTTTCTTGCCAGTACGTAACCACGAGCTTCCCCGCAATGTTCGTTTGGCGCCAAGCTGGTAATAGACAATGAGCATGAGCACTTTTGCCTTTCCCTTGCTCTACACCATCTTTGCATGGTGGTTTGGGACGGGCATCATTTTGCTCCTTAATCAACGACCACGATCTACCCATCAAACTACCTTTTGGATGAGCGGTATTGTTCTTTTGTTTGCTTTGGTCGGGTTAAAGACTAGTGCCAATTTAAATACAGTTGCCGGCGCCTATTGCGGCTTTACCTGTGCACTCCTTGTATGGGCCTGGCAAGAAATTGGATTTTTACTTGGCTACGTGACTGGGTCTAGACGGATTGCTTGCCCTCCTGAGTGTCGTGGTTTACGAAAAGCCTTTTATGCGTTTCAGACCATTGCCCATCATGAGTTAGCCTTACTTGTTTTGGGCGCTGCTGTTGCCCTGGTGACATGGGGCGGAACTAATTTAATTGGTTTATGGACCTTTATTATTTTGTGGGCAATGCGCCAAAGTGCCAAACTGAATGTTTTCTTGGGAGTGCTCAATCTCAATGAGAAATTTTTACCAGTACACCTAAAGTACATTCATACATATTTCACCAAGCGGGCGATGAACCCCTTGTTGCCAGTTTCTATTTTGATGGCGTGTTTATTTGCAATACCACTGTGGCAGACAGCATTTGCTACTGGGGTAACGCCATATCAAATCGCATCATCCACCATTTTGGCCACTTTGTTATCGCTGGCGATTTTGGAACACATCTTAATGGTATTGCCGTTATCAACTGAGGGATTGTGGAAATGGGGACTTCGGTCTTAAACCAGACGAGCGAGCGCTCGTGGCCAACTCCATCTGCCATTTTGGAGTTGTTAAAGCCAATCACATGGTTTCCGCCCATGTGGGCTTTTTCCTGTGGCGTAATTGCTTCGGGGCAATCTTTATTCAATCAATGGCATCTTCTATTAGCCGGTGTAATCTTGGCAGGCCCGATGGTTTGTGCCACCAGTCAGGCCATTAACGATTGGTTTGATCGCCACGTTGATGCTATTAATGAACCACAGCGCCCAATCCCCTCTGGTAGGATGCCCGGGCGTTCGGGCTTATATGTAGCCTGTATTTGGACTAGCTTATCGCTTTTGTTGGGATGGTTCATTAGTCCATGGGCTTTTGTCGCAACCCTAATTGGCTTAGCCTTAGCATGGGCATATAGTGCTCCGCCATTAAGACTAAAGCAAAACGGCTGGTGGGGTAATGCTGCTTGCGGATTATCGTATGAAGGTTTAGCTTGGTTTACTGGCTCGGCTGTGATGCTTGGCGATACCTTTCCATCATCTCACTCCATTTTGNTTGCATTGCTCTACAGCATTGGTGCTCACGGCATTATGACATTGAATGATTTCAAAGCAATTGAAGGTGACCGGCAAATGGGAGTGCGTTCTTTGCCAGTTCAGTTAGGAGTGCAGGGTGCTGCATGGAATGCTTGCATCATGATGATCGTGCCACAGTGCATTGTTGTTGGATATTTGTTTTGGCTCGCTATGCCTTTTCATGCATTAGCAGTAATTGGTTTAATTATTGGCCAGATGATCATGATGCGGTATTTCTTAGGGGATCCAATTAAGCGCGCTTTGTTTTTAAGTGGTTTTGGCGTCCCTCTCTTTGTTAGTGGAATGATGGTTAGCGCNTTTGCAGTGAGTTAAGGATGAACATGAATAGCGCCGCACTCCACCATGACAAGCTTACATGGATTGCTATTGCTCGCTTGGGTCTTATACAGGCTTCGTTGGGAGCCGTCGTGGTATTGACCACATCGGTTTTAAATCGAGTGATGGTGATTGAGTTAGCTCTTCCCGCTTTGCTCCCAGGCCTCTTGGTTGCGATGCATTATTTAGTGCAATTTATTCGACCACGGATGGGNTTTGGGTCTGATCAGAGCGGTCGATCTACTCCTTGGATTCAGGGGGGTATGTTGGTATTGGCCAGCGGTGGCGTATTGGCTGCCATAGCCGTGGGGCTCATGAGTGAAANCCTANCCTGGGGNATTGCTCTAGCGATTGTGGCATTCATGATGATCGGACTTGGTGTAAGCGCTAGCGGTACGGCTTTGTTGGTGTTGTTAGCGAAACGAGTGGATGAGAAACGAAAAGCTGCTGCTGCGAGTTGTGTTTGGCTCATGATGATTTTTGGTTTTGCCATGACCGCTGGTATAAGTGGCCGACTACTAGACCCATTTTCATTTGAACGTTTGGTACTGGTTTCCTTAAGCGTTTCATGTATTGCTGTCGTGCTTAGCTTTACTGCTCTATATGGACTTGAGCCNAAAGTTAGCAAAGAAATAACACCCAATAATAATCAAGCAAAATTGCGATTTAAAGAAGCTCTTGCTGATGTATGGCAGGAGTCACGGGTTCGTCGATTCACCATCTTTGTATTCATCTCGATGCTGGCGTATAGCTCGCAAGATTTAATTCTGGAACCGTTTGCAGGTACTGCTTTTGGCTTGACACCAGGAGAGACCACCAGCCTATCTGGATTACAGCATGCGGGCGTACTCTGCGGCATGTTGTTATGTGGTTTTGTGACGAATAAAAGTAAAAGTCCCAGCCTCTCTTCTTTGCGGATGTGGACCGTTGGGGGCTGTATTGCATCAGCCTTGGCGATGCTGAGTTTGGTGATGTCAGGAATAGTAGGACCAAGTTGGCCATTTCTGGGCACGGTATTTATCTTGGGTGTATCTAATGGCGCATTCTCCATTGCCGCAATTGGTTCGATGATGCAATTTGCTGGGGTGGGCAAGGAGAAACGTGAGGGCGTGCGTATGGGCGTCTGGGGTGCCGCTCAGGCGATTGCCTTTGGCTTAGGTGGGATCTTAGGGACTGGCGCAAGCGATCTCGCACGCTACCTATTGGGAGATCCAGTGGCCGCATACGCCAGTGTCTTCTTCATTGAAGCTATTTTATTTATGGCTGCTGCAATTCTTTCGTTTTACATTCGGCCTGTTGAGCGAGTAGTGCAAATAGAGAAACAAAATACATCAATATCCGGTCGTTTAATTTCCCATGGAGGATCATCATGAGTTCCCTTGAAACCTTTGACGCCGTTGTTGTGGGCGGTGGACCTGCAGGCGCAACTGCAGCTGGCGATTTAGCCAAAATGGGACATAAAGTCCTGCTCCTTGATCGTGCTGGCCGAATTAAGCCATGCGGTGGAGCGATTCCCCCGCGTTTAATCAAGGATTTTGAGATTCCGGATGAGCTCTTAGTAGCAAAAGCACGTTCTGCACGCATGATCTCGCCGAAGAACAACCAGGTAGATATTCCGATTGATGGTGGATTTGTGGGAATGGTCGATCGCGATAAGTTTGATGAGTGGTTACGCGTTCGTGCGGCCAATGATGGTGCTACACGGCGCACTGGTATCTTTGAGACGATTACTCGCGACACGGATGGGACAGCAATTCTGCATTACCGTATTCATTCTTCCAATCGCTTAGAAGAAGATCAAAGGGGAGCGGTTAGGGCAAAAGCGATTATTGGGGCAGATGGTGCAAAGTCTGGGGTTGGCCGCAGCGCCATACCAGGTGCAAAAGATGTTGATTATGTCTTTGCCTATCATGAAATTGTGCGTGTGCCCGATGCGCCTCCTCAGGGTTATGACGGCTCTCGCTGCGATGTCTTTTATCAAGGTACTTTATCCCCTGATTTCTATGGTTGGATTTTTCCCCATGGCAATACGATGAGTATCGGTACTGGTAGTGCCGATAAAGGTTTTTCATTAAGAAAAGCAGTCGCTGACCTAAAAAAGATAACAGGTTTAGAGAAGGTCGAATTATTACGTCACGAAGGTGCCCCATTGCCCATGAAGCCCCTGAAGAAATGGGATAACGATCGGGATGTCATTTTGGCTGGCGATGCTGCAGGGGTTGTTGCACCAGCCTCAGGCGAGGGTATTTATTACGCTATGGTTGGCGGTCGCTTGGCCGCAGAATCTATCCATGAGTTATTGGAAACAGGTAATGTTAAGGCTTTAGCAAAAGCACGCAAACGCTTCATGAAGGAGCACGGTACAGTGTTCTTGGTCTTGGGCATCATGCAACGCTTTTGGTATGGTAACGATAAGCGCCGTGAGCGTTTTGTCAAAATGTGTGAAGACAAAGATGTTCAGCGATTAACTTTTGAGTCATATATGCACAAGAAATTAGTCCGCAAAGACCCCATGGCACACATCAAGATCTTCTTTAAAGACATGGCCCATCTATTGGGTATGGCAAAGGTATGAGTTCTGAATGGTTGGCGCACTATAAACCCATCGTTTTTGCTCTCATCTGGGGGATTGTTTTAGCTCTTGCAGGGGCGTGGGCCACTGAGTTGGGTGAATGGTACAAAAATCTGCAGCAACCGTCCTGGAAACCGCCTGATTGGGTCTTTGGGCCGATGTGGTCGACTATCTTTATTTGTGCTGGAATTGCGTTTGTGATGGCGTATCACCGAGCGCCTAATCAACAAACGATTCGGATGTTGGTCATTCTCTTTATTGTGAATGGCTTATTTAATTTTATTTGGAGNATTCTGTATTTTCGGATGCANCGCCCTGACTGGGCCTTGATTGAAGCAATTGGACTTTGGCTATCTGTATTGGCCATCTTATTAGCGACACGTTCATATTCGCCGATATCCAGTTGGTTGATGGCTCCCTATTTGGTTTGGGTATCGATTGCGATGGTCTTGAACTGGACCACTGTAAAGCTTAATGGGCCTTTTCCTCAATAAGAAGGTCGCTACGAAAGTAGAAATAAAAAAAGCCAAGCATTGCTTGGCTTTTATGGCTAATAAAAATTACTTAGCCTAAGCTGTCAGCCCAGATATTGCGGGCCCAACCCCAAGCATAGACACCTTCAAGCTTACTCGCTTCCGCAGAGAGGCCGCCTGATCCCGGAACTGTTTTAAAGGTTTTGTCTTTGGCGTCGTATTGATGAACACTTGCAACGTGCACAACCTCATCAGCACTAACAAAGCTATAGCAGGTATTGGTTAAGACGGGGGTTTGATTAACTTCAAGACCACCGAGTTCGGCAACGATCGCAGCTGCTGCCACCTTGGCGTGGGAGTTCGCCATATGACCAGACTTTGGCATCAGTGGGGCAATTTGAATGGAGTCACCCAAGACATGGATATCCTTTGCCGCAGTGGACTCAAAATTAATGTAATTGACATTCACCCAACGTGCATTGGAGTTGGCTAATCCACTTTGCACTGCAATGTTGCCAGCTCGCATCATGGGTAGGATATTCAAGACATCTGCCTTGACATCATCTTGTACGTCAAATTTAATCACTTTTTTCTTGGAGTCAATCGCTACAACATTATGTTTAGGGCGATACTCAATCATGCCGGGGTACATTGATGCCCAGGCTTTTTTGAACAAGCCACCTTTGGAGGTAACATCATCATTAGCATCCAAAATCAGAACTTTGGATTTAGGCTTGAACTGCTTAAAGTAACTAGCAACTTGGCAGGCGCGCTCATAAGGCCCGGGTGGGCAGCGATAGGGGGCAGTGGGAACACTGATTGCATATACACCACCGTCTTTCATACTTTCGAGCTGTTTACGTAGCAAGACGGTCTCTGGACCTGCTTTCCATGCCTGCACGGTTACACCTTCCTGGTTTGCCTTTTGTAGACCTTCAACTCGGTCCATCATCATGTCAATACCGGGGGAGAGTACTAGCTTGTCGTATTTGATGGAAGCACCAGAAGCAAGGCGAACCGTTTTCTGTTTCGCATCAATCGATGTGACCATGTCCTTTACAACCTTAATACCATGACGCTTTGTGAGATTGTCGTACGGGGTGGAGATATTCGAGATGGATGTGTGTCCGCCAACAACTAAGTTAGACATTGGGCAAGAGATGAACTCGGCATTGGGCTCAATCAGAGTAACCTGAGCGCTGTTATTAGAGAACATCCGCACATATTTAGCAGCTGTTGCGCCACCATATCCACCACCCACTACCACCACATTGGCTTTACTGATATTGATTGGATTTGCAGCACATCCTGCTAAAAGACCTAAAGAGGCACCGGAGCTAACACCTAAAAAGTGACGACGATTCATGATGGTTTTCCTATTATTTTTTACCAAGGATATTGGAGATGGTTTGGAGTTGCTCGTCTGTATAACCTTTTGCTAATTGATGCATGATGGTGCCAGTACGAGCGCCGCTCTTAAAGGCTTTTAATTGGGTCAGCATTGCTTCACTGCTGAGGTGATTAATTTGGGGCATGCCAGCATTCGGAACGCCCACCCCGTTTGTTCCATGGCAGTTTGCACAGGTTGCGGCTAGACCCATTTGATTGATATTGCTTGCTGTTGACTGGCTCATAGCAGGAGTACTCACTGCAAGTAAGCCTGCGGCACTAATACCTAACCCTAATTTACTTAAGGTGCGCGCTGATTGAAAGAACATAGTAAATATCTCCATTGGTTTTATTTCGAACAACACAACTAAAGCAAGAAACTATCTTAAAGGATGGCTCACAACTTCTTGAGCAAATTTCTATTATTTTCTATACATTAATTCCATAATCATATAACTCAAGGCGCATATACAGATTAAGGTTTTCCCTAGGTTTTAAAATATATTGATCTGAATTCATTGGGGATTAACCCTAGGCTAATAAACTAGAGGGTATGCAAACACCGATTTCCTATCAATCTCTCTTTTTATGCCTAGTGTTTGCAATCGGAGCGTACTTTTATGGCATCGAAAGCCGCTTTGCTCCAAAGAATGGCGATGAGTATCCCTATACCCATATTGTTCGCATGACTAATGCATCTGGACATTGGCTACCGTTGCAGTCGGAGATGGAGGGTATTAAGAACACTAAGCCGCCATTACTATTTTGGCAAGGAATGCTTTCTTCACAGCGCGGGCAGAGTTGGTCTCTGATTGATTTACGTTGGCCAAGTTTGCTTTACACCGCATTGACAGCCCTCCTTCTCGCTTTGGCAGCTAGCAAGGTAACAAAAAATTTATCGCTCGGTATTCTGGCAGGTCTAATCTGGTTAGGCCTTCTTCAATACCTATCGCTATGGCAGACCGTATTTGGCGGAGCCCCCCGAAATTTTTTGGCTAAGTCTACCGTTCTTTGGGTTGCTCCTATTCGGTAAGCGTGCATTTGAGTCGAAGTGGATTTTTCCATTACTGACCGGCATTTCTTTAGGGTTAGCGCTGTTATACAAATCGATTGCCTATGTTGTGCCAGTTTGCTTGGTCTTAGTTGCTTGGTATTGGCAATGGCGCTCTTATCGAATTCTTGAGTTGCTGGGTAAAGATGCTGTCAAGGTGATCTTCGTGGGCGCGATGTCAATCGCATGCTTTTGCCTCTGGTTTGTATTGGATCCTGATCCGATGGCAATCTGGAACGAGTTCATTCTGGGTGAATGCCGGCAAGTTTGCGGCCCGCAATAGTAACTACCTAAAAGATATGCTGTGGGGTGGTGATAGCATCGGCATGCTTTTTCTCAGCAGCATTGCGAATGCAGGCTTTTTGTCGCTCTTGGTACTCAATTTGTTTTACCTTGCAATTCGTCAGTACAGGCAAACTACTGTTGAGCAAAAATTACTTTGGATCTGGATTGCTGTATTTTTCTTAATCTTTTGTTTACCAAGTCAACGATCGGGTCGATATTTATTACCGATCATGCCCGCAATCGCTATATTGTTAGCAATTCATTGGCATCAACTCAATCGACTGCTGTTCTGGGTTGCGCTATTGATTCAAGGCATCCTCATTATTGCTTTGGCATGGCTTAGCTGGAATATTGATCTATGGACCTATCCAGTATGGCATTGGTTTTTACTTCTTGGAGCCATATGCGTCATTGGGCTTGGTTTATTCCGCCTGTCACTTACTAAGTCAGCCACATTACTAGCCTGTTTTATGAGTTATCTATCTTTGACCAGCAGCGTTATGCCGCTGGATGGATCTCTGGGACGTTTTAGCAAAGCAACCATCCAAAAACTTCAAGGCAAAACTATTTGGTTTCCATGCGATTTCCGCGCCAAGGATGAGGAATACCGATTACTGATTCCTGGGGCTAATATCAAAGGCTATCCAGCGGGCGAGGCTAAGGAGATTAAAAAGCTTGCGGAACGTTATTCATTGTTTGCGGTTCAAGCCCCCGTCCAAAGTAAGTTAGAACTTTGTGCTGATTGTGAAATCATCGGGGAGCGGTTTGAGATGCGCGCAAGACATAATGATGCTGAGATTAAAGCTATGCTCATGGGTCAAGTAAGCGACAATCTCTTCGTGAAAGAGTACATTGTTTCTGCGCCATTTAATGCTGCCAAAGATATAAGTAAGTTCAAGGACGCCTGTAGATGATTAGAGTCTTTGCATTTATCTTTCTCGTTGTGGCACTTGGGATGGCCTATCTACAGATCAATGACCACCCAGCGTGGGCTGATTTTGTTGGTCCGATCGATCAATCCGTAAATCCTGATGGACAACAGACAAGTATTGATCCACCTGGAGTGGTTACTAAGAAATTAACGACCAAACCAACCTCAGTCAAGCTGCAAGGCCAAGTTGACTGGCTTCCAGATACCGGTAGACCCTCAGTGCATGCCGCGTCATTGATTCCGTTAAAGGATGGCAACTGGCGCGCGTTTTGGTTTGCGGGCTCGCGCGAGGGCGCTGCGGATGTTGTGATTCAGAGCGCGGTGTGGGATGCTAATGCAAAGCAGTGGGGGCAGAGCACAGTCGCATTAGATCGCGAGGGCGCGCAACAAGGGCTTGGCCGATATATCGCCAAATTAGGCAATCCCGTCCCGATTCGTAATATCAATGGCCAATTGCAACTCTATTTTGTAGCAGTCTCAATTGGTGGNTGGGCTGGTAGCTCGATTAGTATGATGTACTCCGATGATGAGGGNCTGAGTTGGTCAAGACCGCAACGCTTGGTTACTAGCCCGCTTCTTAATCTCAGCACCTTGGTGAAGGGCTCTGGCTTCTTGTTTAGTGATGGCAGTATGGGGTTTCCGGTCTATCACGAATGGATCGGAAAGTATGGAGAGCTTCTGCGACTTGATCCATCTGGACACGTACTAGATAAAAGACGTATGAGCTCGGGGCGGGGCACTCTTCAGCCCATTGTGTTTGTGGATGATGCAAAACATGCGAGTGCTTATTTCAGGCAGGCACGCAGTAGCGGCGCAAAGCAGATCGCTGTCAGTCATACGGCTGATGCAGGCCGCCTATGGGAAACGGCCCCTGATCTACCAATCCCCAATCCAAATGCTGCTATTACTGGAATTGAATTAGCCGATCGCACTCGTTTGATGGTCTTTAACGATCTCGAGCATGGGCGCCATCGCTTAGTACTAGCTGCGTCTTGGCCAAAGTCTAATAATGAAAATAGCAGTCAAACGGCGAAAGAAAATTATTCTCCCTGGAAAACAATTCAAGTATTGGAAGATGAGACTGCTTCGCAAAGTAATCCAAAAGAAGAGTTTTCATATCCCTATATGAGCATGAATAAACAAGGACAGGTATTTTTAGTCTACACCTGGAATCGCAAACGGATTAAATCGATTACATGGGAANCTAATAATCTAGTTGCCTATTTGCATCAAGTTCATCAAGAGATAGNTTCTGTCATTGATACCCCAACAGAAATGAAGGANGCCAAATGAACTTAGCCATGCTTACAAGTCAAATTCCTTTGATTGAGNTCGGTGTCATTACTAGTTTTGTGCTGATGCATTTTGCCAGGACTTTTTTAGGCTTAAGTCAAAGCAGTATTGCCGGCACATTCTTTATTGTGGTTTGCACCGTATTGCTATTGTTGCCATTTAATAGCCTAGGCGCTCCATGGAGCCTGCCCTTAGTAGCCTATGTTCGCGGTGTGACCGGTGAGCTCAGCGTGATTACGATGATGTTGATCCTGTTTACGTGGTCATCTTGGCCAAGTTGTCGCCTATCAAATACGACCCCCATTGTTATTGCGCTCTTGAGTATTTTGTTTTATCCGTTCGCTTTGGGATTCACTATGTTTGATCCTTATGGCTGGGGATATGGATCNGNCATTTTTGTATCCATAGTGATGGTTGTAGCACTCGTATTGTTTTTTGCTAAGCAGTCTTGGGAGGCTTTGATAATCTCGTTGGCTGTGATTGCATGGTCAATTCATTGGCATGAGTCCAATAATCTTTGGGACTACCTGCTGGATCCATTTTTAGCAATTTGGGCAATTACGCTGAGTATTCGTTGGATTGTTTGGGGTCGACCAGAGCCCCATACTTACTCTGCCTGGGATATTGACTCGAGTGTCCTNGCTCGAAGAAAACAGGGCAAGATTTTTAGTTAACAGAGAGTAATGGTGGTAAAGAAAAAGGCCGGTTAAAAAACCGGCCTTTTCATTCAGACGGAAAGCAAGGGATTAATCAGGGATATTTGCTTTACGAATGATGGGGCCCCAGCGGTTNATCTCTGCATCTAGATGTGCTTGTAGTGCTGGACCATTCTGTTTGGCAACGGGAACAATATCAATGTTCGAAGAGTCTAAGCGGGCCTTAACATCTGGATCAGCTAATGCTTTCTTCAAAGCAGCATTGATTTTATCCAACACTGGCTTTGGAGTTCCTTTTGGAGCATAAACACCATGCCAAACCTTCACGTCAAAGCCTTTTAAGCCTTGCTCATCCAATGTAGGTACATTGGGGAGGGCTGACAAGCGCTTAGGAGTAGTCACTCCATAGACCTTAACGCGGTTATCTTTAATGTAAGGAATGGTTTGTGTGGTTTGGTCGCACAGGATGTCTACTTGGCCGCCCAACAGATCTGTTAAAGCAGGACCAGTACCTTTATAGGGAACGGTTGTTACACGCACACCCAATTTGCTTTGGAAAATCAAGCCGCATAACTGAGATACAGCACCAGGACCGGCATTGGCCATGGTTACCTTCTCTTTATTGGTCTTGATATAGGCTTCAAGTTCTTTAAAATTATTAGGTGGCAAGTTTTTGCGTCCCAATAGAACCATTGGTACGTCTGCTACTTGACCAATATATTCAAAGTCTTTCATGGGGTCATAAGGCAACTTATCGTAGAGAGCTTGCGCAGTTGCCATACCCATGTGATGGATGTAAATCATATAACCATCAGGCTTGGCTTTGGCAACCTTGTTGGAAGCAACCGTTCCGCCTGCACCGGGAGCATTCTCAACAACAACGGTTTGACCTAATGATTTACCCATTGGCACAGCAATTAAGCGTGCAATTGAGTCCGTTGGGCCACCCGCTGCAAAAGGAACAACCAAAGTAACTGGTTTGTCGGGATAGTTTTGTGCATTGACAGCGCCGGTCAAAAGAACACCAGCACCGAGCACTGAAGCAAGTAATGCGTTTAAGGGTTTATTCAAGTTCATTCCATATCTCCAAAAGAGGTAATGCGAGGGCTATTTTGCCATGCTTTTAGGAGGAAAAACTTAGGGATTACCTACCTGCTAAGGCTAGGATCCTTCGGGCCAGCATGACTACTGGGCGGTCAATCATCTTTCCATCGACTTTGGCAGCCTGTCCTTTGGATGCTTTATCTGCAGAAATAACCCGCTTTGCCCAGTCAAGCTCCTCGGGGCTTGGAGTAAAAGCCCTCTTCACTATTGGGATTTGTTTTGGATGAATGCATAGCTTTGCCCCAAAACCAAAACGCTTCGCCTTTTGTGCATGTGCAAAAATTCGTGCTTCATCATCAGTAGAGGGTGTAACCCCATCAATTGGAGGGGCAATTTGTGCCAACTTAGAGGCCAGCACCAGCATGAAGCGCGCCGTATCAATTTCAGTTTCATTTTCATCACAACTCATACCCATCTCAACTTGCATGTCGAGATTTCCGAGAGCAAGGCGTAAAACTTGTTCTGCGCTGGCGATTTCATTGAGATGATGCAGGCCGAGGGGTGTCTCGATCATGGGGATGAACGCAGTATTTTCGAGTTCTTCAGCAGCCCCATTAATTTGATCGTGCGATTCTGTTTTTGGAATCATTAANTACTGAACCTGTAATTCTTTAGCAAGCACAAGATCAGCAGCATAAAAGGGGGTGCCTGGAGCATTGCAACGAATGATCATCCGCTGTTTTTGTTCTACAGAAATCGATGACCATGCATTTTTGAGGAGCTCACGTGCTTTTGCTTTGTCATCTAAACCAACCGCATCTTCAAGGTCAATGATTACTCCATCAGCTCCACTCGCCAGAGCTTTGCCATAGCGCTCGGGTTGGGTAGCTGGCACAAACAAAAAACTACATGCATCGCTTAAGGGGGAGTGGGGTAAGTTCATAAGGATGCTCCTGCTTGGGGAAGGATGAACGGAATGATTTTGGCTTGACGGATATTAAATAGTAGTGTGATGGCATCTTTCATTTCAATTTCGGTAGCGCCCCGACTAAATGCGGCAAGCCGTAATGCTTTTTCTTGGATCTCTTCGCGACTTAGAGTATTTCCTGGATCTCCTTTGGGTTCGTCTATACGACCGTCAAGCGTCTTGCCGTTCTTGAGGTGAACTTTGACCTTACCAATCCAGCGCTGTGGGTANGCCTGATCCACTTCNGTATCNAGNGTCATNGTCACGCGATCGCGTAGGNCACAAATTTCTGAATCGTGAAAGTGGTCAGCAAATTCTTNAAGACCAGCAAAGTGATACTTGCAGACAAGGGCGAGTACGGTACCCATCGAGAACTTCGATTGATGCAAGGTGCTCGGTTTGCTGGCGGGACCTAGTACATCGATAGCACCCTGATGCACGAAGGTCTCAATGCGCTCAATCTCCTGTAGCAGAACACTATTTTTCTGCAAAACTTGTAAGAGTGCATCGGCAGCAGGGTGGGTGTGACGACAGGAGGCGTGGTATTTAAATGAAGTCTCTGCAATACACCAACGTGATCCTAGNCGATCAATTAACTTTTCTGGGTTAGCATCGCTTGACATGCCTGCAGCTAAACCTTGTGCCCCCTCCAGTATTTTTTTAGCGCCCGTGAATCCCGCCTTCGCNAGATAGGCCGACATGAATCCAGTAGCGCTAGCATGTGCTGTGTGCAATTGTTTTGAGTCAGCCGCGTCGCGTAAGAACTCCCAAAGCCCTGCAGATTGTGTTCCTGCAGAACCGAAGGCGTGTAGCATCTGCTCGGGGTTTAAGTTCAGCAGACGCCCAACGGTAGCCGCCGCTGCCAAGGTACCCGCAGTACCCGTTGTATGAAAGATTTTGTAGTGCGAGCGCCCCAGAAATTCTCCAACCCGAATACCCACCTCGTACCCAACAACGGCGGCAGTTATAAGCTCTTCACCGCTGAGTTGTTTGGCTTGTGCGCAGGCTAGAGCTGCAGGGAACACTATTGTTCCTGGATGGAAAACGGAGCCGTTATGAACGTCATCTTGCTCAACCACATGAGATGCTGCCGCATTGGCTAAACATGCCAAGAACGGACTGGAACTTGTTCGTGTTACTAGGATTTCAGCAGAGCCTGCCAAAGCAGTTTGCTGGTGTGGACCCATCGACTGTGCAAATTGCGCCATGATCTCCACAGGCACTGCACCTTTACCGCCAATTGCCGATGCAAACCAATCAACAAACAAATCTTCAGTACGAGCAATGACTGAGTGCGGAATGTCATCGAGCTTGAGTTCTGCAGCAAATTGGGCAAGTTCTGCGGAGTAATGAGTGCTCATTGAATTTAGACCAGCTCTGCTTTGGCTTGCATGGTTAACCAACCCTCATGATCTTGTGCCCAAACCGAAAGAGTTTTGCCGCTAGGATCTGCAGCAAGATCTGGGCTGGCGTTTACCTGCATGGAATGAATATCAAAGGTCGGTCGAACGGCTCGGAACTCAAACCGCTTTAATTTCTTCCCAGGGTTGCTCTGCCGCACAAGATCCACTAATAAAGTAGCAATGAGAGGACCATGCACGATCAAACCGGGATAGCCTTCTTCTTGGGTCACATAACTGCGATCGTAATGAATGCGATGCCCATTAAACGTTAAGGCTGAATACCGAAATAACAATACTGGATCAGGGTGGATGATCTTGCTCCACTTGGCATCACTTGGAGCTGGAGTTGGATCAGGAGCCTTTTCATCGGGAGAGGGTGCGGCCCGATACACAATGTCATGCTCTTCAGTGAGTGCGCGGCCTTTGGAATTATGAATTTGATGTTCTACTAATACAAACAGTAGATCACCACTTCGTCCTGATTTATGGGTCACTGATTTAATGGTTGAGACACGCTCGATGGCATCGCCAATAACAAGATCCTGTTCCCAGCGAAGTCGACCACCTGCCCACATTCTTCGTGGTAGTGGAATGGGGGGTAGAAAGCCACCGCGTTTGGGGTGGCCATCGGGTCCAATTTCAGACTGTTTGGCATGGGGCAAGAAATACAACCAATGCCATAACTCGGGAAGAAACACTCCATTAATGGGATCTGGATCCTTACGGTCGAGGGTGGCTGATAAGGCGCGGTAGGGGGCGATAGTGACCGTGTCTTGATATCGCTCGGTTTTACCAATCCATTCTTGGAGATGGGCTAGTGTCGGTGGGTCGATTCTCATACTCTCATTATGCCAATCCTGGCAGCGCTACCATCCAAAGCAAACTATTGGAATAGAAGTCCGCTGGGTGCAAAAAGAAGTCCTGCTAAAGCAGCTAAGGCTAGGGTTCGGATGACTCCCCACTGATATCGAATCATTAGCAAGAGGGCAACTCCGCAAATCAATAGTGATATCCAAGAAATCCCCGCAGAGAGGCCGCTAGGAAAAAACACATGGTACGCAAAGAAAACCCCTAGATTAGCAATTACGCCAACGACTGCTGCACCGATGGCAGTAAGGGGTGCGGTGAAACGTAAATTGCCATGCGTTGATTCAATGATTGGTGCACCAATAAGAATAAATAAAAA
>JGI25922J50271_10000030_pt1 | contig 40723 bp, 53 predicted proteins | sample LauGreSu1BDMLBDD_2_FD_50271 | JGI IMG/M metagenome (IMG submission 50271) | reverse complement strand
GTATTTGTCACAATGCCAGTAGTAGGTGGCTCCATGTCCAAGAAGATATCTTCTCGTAGACTGTCGCTTTCAGATTCAATTTGAATATGCCCTGTGTTTTCTTCAGCAAAGAGGCGTTCAATAGGAGCGTAGTCTCCAATTTCTTGAGAAACATATAGAGGAACAAGACGGTTTGTTGCACGGGAAACACGACGAAGGTTCATAATATCTATGCGTTCTGGGCCAATGTTAAGGTTATTGGCGTGTTTACGGTATTCTGCTTCCCACATAGCAATTAAAGATTGAAGCATACGGAAACGCTGGGAACCGGGGATGTGGATGGATTCAGAGGTGCTTACGTCAATATCTCGTGCATACTCTGTAACAAGGGCTTGTAGAGCCTCTACAAGGGCGCCTAAGCCCACCACGTCAAAGACTGCGGGCATTACGCCACTTAACGGTACTTTAACCGTATGCTCATGGTAGTTAATTGATCGTTGTGAATAAAACGTAAGGTCTTCTGGAAGAATCCATTCGTAGTAGTAACCTTCTACAAGGATCTTTGTGTTAGCCGCAGGGGTTGTCGCCAACCGTAAAATACCGTTACGAACATCTAAAGAGTAATTGGCGGCACTGAGCGTTGAAACGGAAGCGCCACTCGTAGAGGCGATCCAAAGAGTAGTGGTGTCAAGGTTGGTGACACCCAGTTCATAAGTACGCCCAACGGCGTCAAAAGATACTTGAAAGAACTTAGGGAAGTCCCGTAAGTAAGTTCGGGCAATTTCGGCTACACGCTCAACAATAGTCACGTTAATAGTTTACTTCAACTACTGATCGCCTGAGCCGTCACCGGGCACAGAGTCACTAAGGGGTTGGTTTATTTCAGGTTGTGTTTCCCTACGACGGTTAGCCATCATACGAAAGACTTTAATAATGTCTGTGGGGGTTCCTGAAGGTGTGGGGATAGGGCGGTCAGCCATTATGGACCTTCCCATTGGACAAACACAAACCCTCTGTACCCATCTCCGCCTGATCCAGAAGCACCTCCGCCTCCGCCACCACCTTCTGCGGTTGCGTTGTTTCCTCCAAGGATGCCCCCGTTTCCCCCACCGTCTTGTCCTATCGCTGCTGCTCCGTCATAGTTGTAACCTGACCAATAAATACCTGCTCCGCCTCCGCCACCACATTGGCTATATATACCGGGACCACCTTTTCCGGCTGAATTGGTAGTAGCACTATCTCCAGCACCATTGTTTCCAGCACCTCCGCCACCAAGAGANTANCCGTATGCGATAGCGTCNTAGCCAGCACCACCGGGTTGGGTAACACCGGAGTTACCACCATTTGGNGCTCCAAGAAAAGCAGATACTCCGCCAATACCACCTAGGGCTGAAAAACTAGAACCTGTAGGAGAACAAGTAATAGTAGACGTTGCTCCATTAAACCCACTCTTAGCACCATTGGCTACGGAAGCACCTTGCCCTCCTTCACCTACGTCAATGGTTGCACTATTTCCATTTATGGTTAAGACCCCTTCAACACGACGCCCGCCCCCACCTCCACCGGCTCCGGCGTACGCTAGGTTATAGGGATTACCTGCGTATTTTCCTGCTCCCCGTGCACCTCCTCCGCCACCGCCAACAAGCACAACACTGACAGTGTTTATCTGACTGCCACCTGTTGGGATAGCGGGGTAACTCCATGTAGCAGGACCGGGGGTACTAAAGTACTGACTACGTGGGCTATAGGTTGTAAAAGTTTTAGCGGTACTTGAAGTCACACTCTTGTTTGCAATCGTTACAGACACCACATCTCCATAGGAAATTCCGCCAACGTCGTTAGTGGCTTCTACACGGTAGTAGTATGTTCCTGCTGGCAAACTCTGAGTTGCTATTATGTATTGGGGAGTTGTATTTGTAACAAGAGCGTTACTCGCAACAACGGTACCGCCACCAGCATTAACGACCGCTGAACTTGTAGCGTATCTAAACACAGAAGTTGTACTTCTGTTGTTAGGGTTTACAATGCCGTTAAAGGTTAATTGTGGTGAGTTATTTTCAGCAATCAAACGATATGTATAAGTAGTACCGCTGGAAAGGTTTACTGTGATTGAAGGACTTGTTACACTCGCTGTGTACCCTGAGTTTTCAGTAATGCCACTTACATATTGAAAATAGCACCGTGTTGCGTTGGTAGCGGTTCCATTAAAAGTTGCGCTGAATCTTGAAATACCACTTTGGTCGGTGGTCGTGGCGGTGGGGGTTGCTGTATCGTCACTCCCCGCACTTGTAGTAACTGTAGGTGGTCTTACAGGCACGGTTGCTGATCTAATTTCACCTAATGCGGTCCCGCCCAAGTTTGTAGAAACAACTCTGTAGTANTAAGTTGTGCCAGTGTTATCTGCGTTTAACCCNGCTTGGGTAAAGAAAACGTCATAGTTGTTTGTACCGTTGGCAACAACAGCCGCTGGGGAAGTCGTAAGATATGACGACAAAGTTGAAGAAGTTCCGTAATGGAACACAACACTGTTAGTACTGTTACCAGCACGTTCTATACGCCCACTAAAAGTTAACTGTGTGTACTCCGTAGGAACAGGCGTAATACTGTTAGTACTAACTACGGGAGGGTATTTGTGCCCCCCTGCTACGGCGCCGGGGATAATCATAGTTATACAATGTCTCCGAATACCACCCAGTTGGTTGAGTCGTACCTAACTGCCGTAGCAACAGACCACTGTGTACGTAGTTTAGGTGTAGCCCCTACAGCAGAGTTGAGGGTACCACTAGCAACACTAAACGAAACTTGTGTGGCAGTTGTTTGCATAAAATGAATTGTGGTGCCGACAACAACAGTTGTGTTTAATTCAGCAACCGGGGTGCTTGCTCCCATTCGTATAATGGTGTTTTCATCACCCGCTACGATTGCCCGAGTACCTGTAGCAACACTACTTAAAGTTACTGAGCCAAGTTTAGCGCTTGTAATGGTTGCGTTGGGAATGGTTGCTACTGCTCCACTAGTAGTTACATCACCTGTTAACTGGGCGTACTCAGCAAGGTTTTCCCACGTAGTTGCTTCAACCTTTACGTATAACTGGGATTGGCGCCCAGCAGTAGAAATATCCGAACGAACGTATAGATCGCCTATGTTTCCTAGGCTGTTTGCAGGTGCGCCACTTCCNGTACGTACTGGGCTAGTGGTTGCAAANACACGTTTGTCAATAGTTATTTTATCAATTGCTGTGCTGTTGAAGCCACTCTTTACGTAAATGGCATACAGAGGAAGTTGGTTACTAGTAAGGGTAGGAAAAATAGGGTTTGTAGCGCTGTTAGTTCCGGGAACAATTACGTAACCACAAGATGCCCCGTTTACTTGGGCACATACAAAGTCAAACCGTGAGTTTACAGGAGCGGCTCCTGAGATAACAGTTGCGGCTGGCACAGAGTAAATAACGCCATCAACCATTACTTCAGCGGCAGTAAGAGCAATGTTTACGTACGCAGGAGTTGCGTTACCTGCGGCAGTTGTAAGGGTGGCAACAGCACCCGTAAAAACAGCGTTACGACGATTACCTACAATTTGGAAATCAAGTGAGTCTGGCTCTGACTGGTCTAGGGATGCAATTACTGACGCAGCAAGGTCAGTAGCATTAGGTACGGTAAAACCAGACATTAATTACCTCACAAGGTGTCGTAGATATTTCCGCTCTTCCGCAAGTATGCAAAAAGGTCACGGGGGATTTGGTAACGCTTACCGTCTTCAAAGTTAAAAACTAGTGCGCCCCAGTGCATGGTCCATGTACCTTTAATGCGGGCGGAAATAGAATCGTCTTTAATTTCTACAGTAGGGGTGGCTTCTTCAGCAATTTCTTCTACTGGTTCTGCGAATTGACGAGATGATTTGGTTGACATAAATTCTCCTTTAGTAGTCCTTCAGATTGTACACAAAAAAGAAGAAGGGAGTGGAGCCGTAACCCCACTCCCTTCAACTAATTCAAACTCAGGATGTAGCGATTGCTCCACCCTTAGTGTTGATAAGTACACGGGACTCGTGGGTGATAACACCGAAGCCCCAGATTGCGTACCATGACAAACCATGCTCACGACCGAAGTCAATGACGCCACCGTCACGGAGTTCCACTGGCAATGCAATGGCTTGTCCGAAGGCGTTGTCACCAATCATCATCGCTGAGTATGAGTCAGCCGTTGGGTCCTGATAACCAGCGGTAGCAGGAGCAAGGTCAACAATATCTGTGCCAGCCTGACCCTTAAGAACCTGAGTGGTTTCAATGAACACTACGTCGTAGATGCGTCCGATTTCACCGAGCATGAAGTTGCCGGGAGCGGCATACTTCGTGACTTCAATGAACTCAGGCCAGTCACGCAATGAACGTGCCTGTGATGGATGTACGAAGCAAACATAGGTGTCGCCAAGGCGTGGGATGTTCTGGTTAGCCAAAACTTCAACTGCGTCTTTAACGGTTGCAGGTGAAAGGTATCCGGGAGCCGAAGCCGAGCCAGCAGCCGAGTATTCGTAAGGAGCGATAGAGCCACGGCTTGCGGCAACATTGCGACCGAACACAACACTTGGAGCAACAGCCGCACCGCCACCGAAAGGAACTCCGGGGCTGTAAAGGGTGTTGCGAGCCTGAACGTCCATGGACTGTGCCATGTGACGACCGAGCAAACGGCTGGACGAAGCCATTACGTCGTCAAATGATGCGTTGAGCAACAATTCGGTGACGGCAACAGCCTGACCTTGTTCTTTAACTGTGATCTGAATCTGGCTTGCGGACAGAGCGACTGGCTCCATACGTACACCTTCGGTCAATTCTGCTCCAGCGTAGTCATCAACTGCGAGGTTGTTGTAACGCATGAAGTTAATTGTGAGACCGGGCATAACACCAAGTTCAGTTTTCTTTACAGCAAACTGCTCAAAGCGAAGAACTGGCATCGCTTGAAACAAGATTTCCTTTGACCAAATTTGCTGGATTGCGGGAGAGAGTGTTGCATCACTTGAGTAACCGGTCGTGGTAATTGAACCAAGACCGGCACCTGTAATAGCGCCACCTGTGGGGGCTGGAAGGGCCATTGTATTTAATCCTCCGTGGATTAGGGTTTATAGTTGGGTTTTTAGAACCTGCCCCGTGAGGAGCGGGCATTGAGGAGCCTGTCACGCATCTTCTCGTACTGATCCATTGTCATATTGCGGATATCATCCGCAGTCACTGTTTGGTATTCCGTTTGAGTTTCCATTGGCCCAATAGGTGGAGCCGTTACCGGCGCCCCCCGCAAGCGTCCCTGAGATTGCTGAGCCGCTTGTTGGATTGATTCAAGGATAGCAGAACTGCGATCCCTAAGTACACTAATAGATGTTTCAATTTCTTCTTCCGAATTACCACTAACTAAATCTAGTAATTCTGGAATGATGTTCTCTGATTCGGCGTGGATACGACCTTGACGGTATGTATTCAATTCTTGCAGGCGACGCTCTTTGTCAAGGAGCGCTTCTTGAGTCTGACGTTGCATTTCAATTTCTTCAAAACGCTTACGATAATCAGATTCTAGATCTTGGATCTTGGCGTTAAACTCGTCTTCACGCTTGAGAAGTAGTTCTTTAGCCGACATTTCGTCAATTTCACGCTGGCGGAGCAATTCTGCTTCCTGCTTGGCACGGTCTTCAGCCTCTTTACGGGCTGCTTCACGTTCCTGAGCGATGGTGTTCATCTGCTCTTCCATTGCTTTCGTACGAAAGTCTGCTTCTTCAATCCGCTTATACAGTTTATCTTTTTCCTGTTTGCGGATACTTTCTACTTCATCTTCCGTAAAGACTTTGCTCTTGGGAGCCTCTTCTTTTGGAGTTGGGGTGTCACTGGGGATAATGAGGACGTCGCCCTCAGAGGGTTGGTTACCCATATGTATTCCTACCTTGTTTAGTTGGTCAAATATGAACTTTGTTAATGATTCTTCTAGTCATCCTCATCCGGTACTCGTCTCTGAGCGAAACGGGCACCGTATGCTTTACTTACCAAGTTGTTTACCATCTGTTCTGCCATCGGACTGATAGCAGGACCCGGTAGTGGTGCGGCACCGCCGCCTCCACCACCTGCTTGAGATACATTAGCACCTCCAGCAGAAGCCATCTCGGGACCACCGGGTCCCGGGATCATCCCAGTAGCAAGCATTACTGCTTGACTAATCTGAGCACGAAGCATGTCAAGAGCGCCTTGGTCTTCGGCGTCATCTTGTAGTTCTTCAAAGATTTCCAGCATCTTCTCATTCGGGAATTCTTCACCAAGTGTGCGTAGAGCACCACGCTTGGATTCAAGACCGAGAGCCATCTTTGCTTGAACTTCATTGAGTTTGATAAGAGCATCAACAGGAAGCGGCTCAGGCCAGTGGACACTTGTACGGTATGTCAAAGGGTCAGCAGGATCTAATTGAGGAAGTTGATCACGCTCTGGTGGAGCCGCTTTAGTTGGATCGTACACAAGCAACTGTGGCTCAAACAGGGCACAAGTACGAATGATGATTTCGTTTACCCGTTCTAAACCCTTAGTAAAGTGCACTTTCTTCATGCTGAAACGGTTCATCATTGGCTGGTATTGGATAGCCAATGCGGTACCTGATGTGTTAGATACTGGTTGGAACTGCCCAAGTGCTGTCTCAGGAACACCCGTGATTTCATGCATTGTACGTTTGAGGAACATGATGAACTCCATAGCGCCTGCCATGTTTCCACTAGATTCAAGGTTGAAAACGCTTGCATCTTTAGGAAGACCTGCCCAAACTTTCTTAGGTCCACGCTCTAATTGAGAAGCCTTAGCACCTGTGATGATGGTCACTGGGGCAGCATGGTAGTTAATGATGTCAGAAACTTCTGCCATCTTTTCATTAAGTTCACGGTTAAGCGGGATGATGTCCCAAATATCTGACTGACCCCAAGGTGATGAAGAAATAGTTGTGTTTGGAATATGCACAACAGGCACAGTTCCAATTGCATTGGGGTATTCGTCAATCAACTCATCGTTAATAAACTGTTGCACTAGGTCGTCTGTAAGGATTTCCGTAAAGGTGTATACCTGACGTGTACCTTCTGGAGATGTGCCCCAGAAACGGTATTTAAGTTTAAAGCGAAGCAAGCGGTCACGGTCGTGAGGGTGGTACTCGGGGAAGCAATGTGCTGGGTTCAAAGGAATGATGCGAACACGACCTTCGTGTGGGATGTTTGCCCCATCAACGTAAGGTTCTTCGTAGGCAACTTTGACAAAGCAGTCACCTGTTACAGAAGCCAACTGCCCCATTTCCCAAAGAACGTAGTGCTTGTTATTATCTACATCCCATACTTTATGGAGCAGGTGGGGGATAATTGCACCGTTTTGTTCTGGGCAACGAAACTGAACGCCTTTACCAAAACAGAAGTTGGTGATGTAATCCGACATGGTACGGACATAGTTCATGTAGAACTGTGACTCACCCATCTCACGGCGGTACGACCAGTGGTGACCAAGGTACCAAGCCCATGCGGCTGAGTATCTGTTTAAGCGGGGTCCGTGGACTTCAAACTCTTCGTCGGCAAGTTCTACAAGCCCAAGAGGGGAGATGGCAACCGTAAGGTCGCTAGAAGATGCTCTATATGAGGGTGACCAAAAGTCAATTGACATTGTTTAAAACACTACTTCTTTGTAGGAGTTTTGGGGGCGGCTGGCTTTTTAGCAGCAGCCTTTTTAACTGGCTTAACAACCTTTGTCTCTTCAATTTCTTCTTTAATGGCAGGAAGTTCTTTGATTACTTTGCTGATAAACGAAGCAACTTTTGGGTCACCAAACTTAGTACTTGCGTAAGCAAGAACAATAGTAACTACAGGAACGGCGGATGCAATATATTCAGCGTCTACGTTTGCTTTCGTCAAACCATACACAACTGCGCCAAGAACAACACCTTTAAGGGTTTGGTCAGTAACTTGAGAACGGGTATTATTCATTAGCACTCCTTGGGGTTTCTTTAACTATGATACTAGTTTTGAACAACACAGTTGAACGGGGGTCCAGTGTGGGGGTCAAATCTAGAGGCAATCTGAAGGGCTAGTAGCGCTTCAGAACGGGCTTTAGCCATTGTGTAGTCTTTCTTAGGCTTTCGGGCATGCAAAGCGCCTACAGCGTACTGAGCGCCCGATCCAAGGGCGTAGATGCCACTACGGTCATTAGACCATGAATAATCGCCATTTACTACGTAGATAGTGCTGTTGATAACAGCAAGGATCGTTGACCCTTGTTCTGCTACGTGGGCGGAACTATCCTTGGTAGGCATGGCGTACCCCTGTTGCTCAAAACAACCTCTTAGAGCGGGGATGAACTTCATGGTAAAGAACTTGTCTAGTTTTTGACCTTCACAGCCTGCTGGCGGAAGAGGTGGGGTAAAGACGTGGTGAAGGATGTTGATAGCCCGAACGTCCCCAGCCGCCCCTAACAAGTACTTACCATTAACGGCTACTTTTGCTGAAGTCCCTTTTAGGGTGGTGGTCATGCTTACATAACCGCTTTCGTCCACATCACAGATACGTGAGTCTGAACCGACTAAAGAAAAGCCTTCTCCTTGGATCGCCACAATGGTAGTCATTACGCTGTGTACTCCTTGTTGTGGTACATCGCCCAACCTTCACGGATAGGGATCATTTCAAGGTTAAATTCAGCATCACCGTCTTTGTAAGTAACCACACAAAGTCCCTGTTGCCAGTTCTCAGTAATGATCATCGGACGACCATCAAGATCAATCCCACCTTTAGTGGAAGGAACTACTCCATCAACACGAGCAAGACAGCCCGCAGAGGCCGCTAGAATCGTCTTACGCCCGTCGTAATCCTCACGGGTCACTTCTGCCCACTCACGTCGGTGAATGTGCCCATAGAGCACTGAGGTCTTTTCGTTAGCCAAGTACATGTGTGCGGTAGAGCCGTTGCTCTTCACACGGGTACCGTGGATTACTTTCAACTTTTGGTTGATCCAATAGTATCCAGCAGGATACCCCGGGACGTACTTAATGTTGAAGTCATCAAAACGACACAAGAATGGGACTGACAAAACAGGCCAATTGTCAGGGGTATCTCCACGACGTAGTCCAAAAGAAGCCTTTGCGTTATCTAGCGTGTAGTTAACAAGGCGCTCTTCATGGTTACCTGCGAGCCAAACAATCTCAGCATCAGGGGCAGTAGCCCGAAGACGAGCCATCAAGATGGTTGCGTAGTCAATTGCCTTTTGAGTAGTCAGTGCGTAAGCAGGACTAAGGCGGTATTTGCCAAATTCAGCAAAGTCAAGGTTGTCACCATGCATGACTATTTTTGCTGGCTTTAGATCTTTAATCATTGCTACACAGATATCAATAGCCGCTTCATCATGGATGGCTTCTAATTCACCTGCCGCATTACGGAAATAACCGATCTGCATGTCAGGTAGGACTACAGCAGTATTCCATTCTGTTTTCTTTGGTGCTTTAATTACGTTACTCGTCGGTAACTTAACTGCTGGACCTTGATGTACTGGGTCCCATTCAGGACCTTCAGCCCATTTAGGGGAAAACTGAATAGCGGAGAGGTCGTGAATAGTTGCTTCACCCTCTTTGTCTTTGGTTAAAGACTGATAGATACTTACTCGTTTTACAGAACCAATCTCATTGATGTCAATGTTTTGACGATCTAAAATTTCAACAAGACGACCAAGCGCTTGAGATTTAGATTCTGGCGGTCCTTTTTTTAACTCACTTGATAATTCGCTCACAGGAACACTCCTTGTTTACATGTCGTTGAACGCTACTTACACTTATGTCATGACCAACACTTCTTAAAATCTTTGCTAACCATGAAGTGCTGTATTGCTTAGATTTTCCCATGCTTACGTCATTACGAATAAGCGAAACAGACTCTTCAATATTGATCTTGTCTTCATCATCAAGAGCGTTAAAAACCTGCATAAACTTACAAGCGTTTGCACCTGCTGGATTTCTAGGCGCTTTTAAAGCGTCTGAAAGTGCACTCATGTCGGCTCCTTGTGGTAGTTGTTTATCTGTTCACAAACACTATCACAATGTTAACAACATTGTATTCAACTACGCAAGCGTTACTTCTTCAGATGCCAATCAATATGATCGTCTAAACGCTCTGCTACTTTGTCTACGCCAGTCTGCACATTATCTAATTTACGCATAACAGCACCATGGTCTCTGTTATTGCTTTCACGCATACTGCGGAACTCTTTAATGGCTAGGCCGACAAGCCCACCAACGGTCGTGATTACGGCAACAACGATGGTAGCGAGTGCAGGGTCCATTACTCTCCACGGAAAGCAGAGTTGCGTCCCTTGCGGGTGGGAAGGTCTACCCGAGCGGCAGTGCTCGCAGTTAGTTTGGCGTATTGAGCGTCAGGGTCTACTTCTCGGATAAAAGGAGTGTCTTGTACTTTTTTTGTACCTTTACCAGAAGCATCTGTTTTTTGAACTGACTTAGCACCAAGGGGAACAATACCTCCTGCAACTCCTGTAATGGCAGTATCAAGTACTCGGATGTCTGTGGCATCCCCAAGTGCTTCTCCTGTAACTGGGCTAGCCAAAGTTGGGAAAGTTTCCCGATCATTCTTACGGTCAACCATTGTTATTTCTGGGTCATACGTAGAGTGGGGGACTCTGTTAAAGGGAACTGCCATGTTTCTTCCCTGATCCCTAAACTGCCTCATACGTTCAGTTGTGGTGTTTTCAGTAATGGAAGGAATAATAAACTGGTTAGGGTGGTTTGCGGGCACTTCTCGTTCAGGACGAATAGCGTCTCTAACGTTTACTTTAGAATATTCACTAAATTGCGTTTCAGGGTTACCAGCAATAATTGCTTCAGATGCTTGCATAAGGTGCAACAAAGACTCAGAAGTTCCACCCATACGCACAACAGGAGTCTTCCCTGCTTTTTGTGCTTTCCTAGAAAAGGTTTGAATATCATTATTTAGCAAACCTAAATACTGTGCAGGATGCTCCCAAGCCATACTGGTACGGGCTTCTTTAGCAATATGTGCGGCTGGGGAAGCCAATTGACCAGATTCAGATAAACAAGCACTACTGCAACCTGCTGTTTCGTATCCGCATGTGTTGCACCCTTTACCATGGGTATCAGAAGGTTCTAGGTATTGCACCATCTGTACATGGTTAAGTACTTGAGGGATACCCGACACATCGTTTGCACGAAGTTTTGCGCTGTCCATTGAGAACATTTTTGGTTTTCCACCACCACGCATTTCCCGACCACTTTTGATAGTGCGGGTTGTGTTCTTAGAGATATCAGAAAAAGTTGACTTTGCTTCTTCAAGACCACCTTTAGGGTCTGAATAATGTGCTACTTCTTCAGGTGTTACTTGAGCAAGTCTTTTGTGGAAATCAGTAAGGCGGATACCCCATGGGTTGTTTACACCTTCAGGGTTAATGTAAGTAGGCATTACTTAAATCACTTTCTACAAGAGTCATGTCCATCATTGAAGCACTTACGACGCAAGTACTTATTGGCAAAGCCTGCAAACACTGGTGCAATGGGCAACCCAGATTGGGTAGTAGTGAGGGGAGCGTCGCCGCTCCCCTCTCCGCCTGCACTGGCGTCTACTGAACCGCTGCCGCCTTCTGTGGATGAAGCGGCGGAATCCATTTAGTCGCTAACGACCGTGGCATTCATGCGGTTGGTGTGTGTGCCCGGGTTGAAGGCACGCTCAAACTGTGGCATTCCGTCGCCAGCCATTGCGCCTTGAACGAAGTCAGACAATACAGTTGGGGCTTCAATCCAAGATGCGGAACCTACGTGAGCACGCTCACGCATGGTGTCCATAGGGTGTTTGAAAACACCTTCAGGGTTGTTGTGGTTCATGCGACCGGGAGCCGATGAGGTGTCAAAATAAGCGCCACGGGCAAAGTCATTTGGAACGTNGGTGTCAGTTGCGACACCTTCCTCAAAACGAAGCGGTCCCTTGTTCATCGGGATGCTAGGTGCATAGGTACGTTCAAAGACGTTTGGTGAACGCTCTGGGAACATTGGTGCGGGGGCTACATTCACTTATTTCCTCCAAATGGGGGGTTTGATACTACGTACTAGATTACCACTTTTAACGACTGAAAAATGGATTGTTTGCTACTTGCACCGTTGGAAGTGTTTCGTAGATAGTCATGGCACATGCGATAGCAAGAGAATCGGGATAGTCGTCAAAGGCTCCCTTTTCATTTGGGGCTTCTGCCAGCATAAAAGGACCCTTGTAAATCTTTTCAAGGTCCCCCATTTGTTGAGTAAATCTTTTCCAAGACTTAACTCTTTTAGCCTTAGAGTGGGCTGGAATAACTAATTGGTCTCTCTGAATCAACTCGGTAAGATGTACCCACCGTTCATGCTGTGCCCGAGAATCCGAAGAAACTCCGATGACTTCAATGTTGGGGAGAAGTAATTGGAGGCGTTCTGCCACAGCACCGCCAACACCTTGGGAGTCCACTCCAATGCGCAGGCAATCGTAGTTTCTCAAAAAGTCAATGATTTGAAAATACTGGGCTTCCCATTCTTCGTTGTTGATTTCAAGCCAGTTAAGAATACGATGTTCATAGAAACCAAATGGATCTGGATGGTCCCAGTCAACCCACAGAACCGTCACTACGGTGGAGTCAGTGGAACGGGCAACGTCAATACCCACTACAACAGGGGTGCGCCACCAACTTCTTACAAGGGGCATCTGCACGTCAAACAAACGCTCTAACCGTTCCTCGGTTATAAACATGCCTCGTTCCAACATGAACCTGTTGCAGTAGGACATTTGGAATTCTTCGGAGTCTTCACCAATGCGTAGTTTTTCTTTAGAAATAAACTTGGCATAGTTAGGGTTGTATTTAGCCGCAACCCTCCAGTCGTACTCAAAATGGCATTGGCGTACTTTGCGTCCACCGTTTACTTCACGCCTTTTGTTGTACTGGATCATTTTATAGAAGTAGGACTTCTGGCGGTTAGCCGTACCTGTGAGGCAGATAGAACCGTTGTTAAACGCCAACATCGGTTTGATTGACTTAGTGATCATGAACTCGTCGGCTTCTTGAGCCTCGTCAATAAGGACAAAATGATAAGTCTTAGATTCAATCTTTGCTTTGGGGTTACAAGTCTGCATACGGCAAAGTGACCCAGAGTTCTTCAAGGTAATGATGCGACCTTTTCCTCGTGACCCACCAGACATCGCCTTGTCGTCAATCTCAGGGTCAAGCAAAAAGTCCATTGCATGGTCGCTAGTTAACTTGCTTACGATACGTCCAAACACAGTGTCTGCTTGATCTTCTACGGGAGCAAAAACACCAACCCAGAATCCTTTTTCAAATTTACCAAGCCACGTTGGATAGACCTTGGCAAGTTTGGGAAGGAGCACCATCATGGCAGAAAGCACGTTAGACAGTACTTCCGATTTACCTGACTGGCGTGTAGCAATCACTGTCATTTCATCGCCGTCACCAAGAATCACTGATTCAATTAAACGGTACGCAATAGGTAACTGGTAAGGGAAGAATTTAGTGTCAGTAAAGGCTTCGGTGAATATGACTCCCCGTTTTACTAACTCATCTAAAAACTCTGCCGACGTATCGTCAAGTTCTGTGAATTCGTCTTCGGGGATTAGGTTTTCTTCTAGTTCTTCATCTGTAAGCACATCTCTATCATACAAAAGTAAATGCCCCCGGTGTTAAACCGAGGGCATTTACAAACTCTTGGGGAGGAGGTCACACGGAAAGGGGGAACGTGATGAACCCAAGAGTTAGAACAATGTTAGTTGATTTTCACTAGGTACGGTGGACATATGGTGATCTTTTAGGAACTCTAAAGCCTCTTCTAAAACACAGAAAATGTCATTACTACTGATGACAACTTTACCATGTGCGTCAAGTTCTGCAACTTGTTTGGGGTACCCGTAAACAATATCTGCCATTTCATTCAACATGTTTACTACTGTTTTGCTCACTTTAGTCCTTTTTGTTTTGGCGTGACACGTACTCTAGCCAGAGAGTATTCACAATGTCAACTTGCTCACTAACAAGTTCTAAAGGAGCATCATGGAAACGCCACTGGTCGTAAGCGCCACCAAGAAACATGATGCTGTTGTTTAGCCAATCCAGTAGATCAGCATTTGACATCTTCTGTATGCGAGAAGGAGAAGGGATTGAATCATCTGATTTCTTTTTAAATATCGCCATTACCAGTTGCCAATCTCGTGAGCAGTTGTGTCTAGCATACGCCCACCGACAGCATTTAAGATGCCTTCTTCTTCATTTTTAGGGGTTGTTTTTTTACAAAACCCTATTTGAAAACTATGTTTTCTAAAGCGGAATTGAACACCTTTGCCAGTTCGCCACGGTTTATCAAGTTCATGCATAAACCCAAGAGACACTATGGGTGTGCCTTTACGAACGTAGTTACGGGTAATCCAATACAGACTGCCCACGGATTGCACAAGGTTCATAGAATCTTTAAACAGAAACCAAGATGCGACAAGTACTACAACAACTAATATACCTACGATGATCATTTACATATCCTGAAAGTAAGCCCCTATTTCGTCTGCTGTGGCTTCTGAATAAGGGTATTGGTTTAATGCTGCGTTTATAAAAGAACCTTTAGAAGGACTTGAAAAGAATTGCTCGTACACAGTCTGTGGAACAGCAGTGTACTTCCATGGGGTTCCCTTTTTAATAAATCTAACAAAGATCGTACCGTAGTAGTCACCAAGAAACTTACCGTCACCGGGGTTGGTTGGGATATATTTAAAGGCTTTTACACGGCTACTTTCATCGGGTGGGTGGTTGTTTCCGGGTACCCATGGAATCTCACTTAAAGAAGTGGTGGGAAAGGCTGCTTCTCGCCCTTCACGTATACGTTCACGTTCCTGCTCAATACGACCAGTACCCGTGTAGGTAGAAGTGCCTCTGAAGTCTTGTATTTTGCTAGGGTTTATGCCCCGTTTACGACTTGCCATTTAGTTATATTAGCAAGTATTACGCAGGCTTCAATGCGGGAGGCACTTTATCTGCGATGCAGTACTGCCAGTGCCATGCTTCAAACTCTGCTGATTTAGGGTCAGAACCTTGAAGGTAGAAACCATACTTAGGACCATTGGTGCACATCCACTTAAGCATCTTAGGGTGCGCCGAAAGGCTTTCAATCTTGCCCTTAATTTCTACACCAAGGTCAATAGCAAGGCCCCATCCGTGGTTTGACTTACCGGGAGTTGAGCAGGGGGCCATACCGGGCTTGAGGTACCAAGTTGCACCTTCGTAGGTACGGGTTACCTGTGGCTTGCGACCTTTATCTTCTTTGGAGTAACGCTCAAGAAACAACTTTAATGCTGGCTCAAGTGGGCGGTAGTCACCAATGTTCTTAAGTTCAATACCAGCGGCTAAAGCAGCGTCGTACAAAGCATTGAAGGACTTAGCGGCGGTAATCCACATTTGACCACCACACTTTACTTTTGCAAGTAAAGCGGCATCCATTTTACCGTTAGGCACTTTTGCAAGTGAGGGGGGCATGACCAGTTTGATGTAAGGATATTCCATGCACCCAGTTTAGCGCAGTTCGTACCAGCCAGCGCCCCACAAAGACAACAACCGATTAAAGTATTTGTCATACATTAGGGCAACAGTATCTAAACCGTATCGCTCCTTGGCGTACTCACTAATGGCTTTACGGTCAAGGGTTTTGACGTTTTCAGCGGCATCCACAAACTCTTGTAAGGTATGGCATCTAAAGCCCGTCACGCCATCAATAACTGTTTCCGTGAATGCACCCCAGTCGGTAGATATAACTGGGGAGCCACATGCCATAGCCTCAATAGCAACAGTGCCAAAAGGCTCAACATACAGAGTGGGGGTAAAGGTGGCAATAGCGCCACCCATTAACTTGGCCCGCTCCTCTGTACCGACTACACCGACGTATTCACCGTATTCTGGGGGAATGCCCTGCCCAGCGATGATTAGGCGCTTACCGAGCAATTTACACACGTCTACGGCAATCTGGTAGCCCTTACGATCAATAAGACGACCGATGTACAAATAGTAATCATCTGGTGTCTCTTGTAATGGGAAGTCTTTAATGTCAATGTAACTTGGGATTACCGTGTCAAAGAACTTGCCGTCAAGGGCATGAGGGTCAGTTACCTTAGATCCATAGCAGGAGTGCATCCATGCGTAAGACTCAAACACTTTGTAGTCTGCAAATGAACCACCATACCCAATACCAAACTCTACGCTGAGTGCTTGAGGGAATGCGTCTGCAATGGGCTTGGAAGCATAACCTGTAATTAGGCAAATAAAGTCTTGCTGTTCAAGGCGTTTGCCAATCTCCCTAATCGCATTACCATTAAATGTCTGCCAGTGAGGAAGATTCCAGTCAAAAGAAGCCGCTGAGTAATGGTTATTACCAACTGCCTCTAGGCGCTGTTCTTCAGTAATGCACGTAATCCATTCGTCACATGGCGCTTCATTGGATGAGCCTGCATACAAGTACACAGTGTGCCCAAGGTTCTTCATCATGATGCAGAACTTACGGACTTTCTCTGTGTAAGCACAGGCCGTGAACTCTTCTGTTGTATTTGTGTGGGGAAGGCTAACTACGTGAAAACGCACTTAGAACCACCAGAAGTGTTTAAGGATTGAAAGTGATGCAAGTACAACCCAAGCGCAGTTAAACAAAATGATTGTTGGAAGTGTTTTACGGGTTGAAGTCCAAATAAGGGCAACACTTGAGATAATGGCAAAGATGTAGAGCCACCAGAATTGTTTGCCAAGAAGTAGACCGGGAAAGATAATTGCAATCTTGGTAGCAAATCCCCACGCCTCAACCGTATTAACACGATTCCAATAGTTCTTGGAACTCATGGTCCTGACAGCGTTGAATATCTTGTTGTCTAACTTTTGTTTTTTAATAAACGGTTTGTAAGTTTCCCCAAGTAAGGGGGATAAGTCTTCCATTAAAAGCGTTCCTCAAGTTTTTTAAGTGGGTACTGGTCCATCTTTGCAGAAAACCATTCCTTCATAGCATTTGATATGTTTGGAAACTCCGTAGGGCGTGTTCTAGCATTTAAATCACCTTTAAGGTACCTAAACACATGCATGTCCGGCATGCTCTCTATTTCTTGATACAACTCTGATGGCATCTCCATGACCTCAAAGAAGCGCTTGGAGTGAGTTGCAATTGCTTGGGTGTTATTCCAAGGCTCTTCAGTAACCTTTGACCATTCATATGTCAAGCGGAGCCACTCTCCAAGGCTCTTTGCCAGCCATGTCTGTGTCTCCATAGGTGGGTTGTGTGTTTCCATCTCTGGTGCAGGTGTCCCTAAGTTGCCAAACACCCCGTCTTCTTTGTACAACTCAAAGTACATTACAAAGAAATCAGGAGCAGCATCTATTAATTCTTTATTATTACCTACGTTTGGTAGGCCAAACCACGTTGCCCCAAAGTGTGTCTTTGTTTCTGGGTTCCATGCAAACCCTACTGGCGCATAGTTTAAGTTGTCACAACGACCAGCCTGAGCAGCAAACTTGCTTTCGTCTACAAAGACAGCCCGTGCAAGAGCAAACAACCCATGATTGTTGACATCAAAAGGTTTAAAAACTTTAGTCTCTTTAAAAGAATCGCTTACCATTTTTTAATTTGCTCCAAAAACTAGACTGTTCTTCCTCTTCAATTCTATCGTCAACGACTTTTACGTATCGCCTGTATGGGGCGGCAGTACCAATTGCAGGGATTGGTTGCAGTGGAGAATCCCCAAAACCCCTTCCGGATGAAAGCAGGTAATCGTCCGTTGTCCCGACCACTATCTTTTCAAAATCCTTATTCCTTTTTATGGGAATCAGGTGAGCAATTGGTGTTCCGTATTTAATATTAAAAGAGTTACCAGTAGTGATATTTAGTACTACATTCATTGTGTGGTACACATCAGTATGCACAATGCTTGGGACTATCGTGTAGTTGGGATTTGGGTCAAATAGTGGGGGAAGTATCAAAGTAGACCATCCCGGAGCGGTACGCACCATGAACGGGTTTACTAATTTTGGGTAACCTGCGTCTTCTATTTCCCGAACGCTGGTCATAGGGCATTTACCAGTGGACTCAAAAGTAAATGGTTCATTTGAAAAGAAATTGCCAAAGGGTAGGTTTTCCATTTCAACACTCCACTTCAACTCTATATTTGGGTTGGGTGTGAAGTAAGCGTTTGACCAGAAGGGAAGCGTTGCCCCAAGAGACAAGTAGTCTAATGTCCCAGCACATCTGCGAATAGACCCTTGTTGTTTTGATGAGTTTTTAAACCAGTCCGGCAACGTCTTATGGGTATTTATGTAAGGGGATGCCTCTAGTAAACGCTCATCCCTTGGCATGATGAGTAGTTCACCTTCTTTTGGTTGATAAACATTTTTGTATAATCTGTGTTTTTTCTTAGTCATACCTAGTTAAGTTTCTAAGAGATTCCGCATGATCTACCAATTCGTGGTTATTGCGTCCTGAGGATTTATCATACATATCTTTTTTAACAATATTACGAATACCTAGACGATCTATTGCTCTAGTTGTAGATTGTATGTTAAGCACATTTTGTCCTTGTGCAACATGTATAAAATGACCAGACGAGAACAACCCGTAAAAACTACCAAAGTCGTCGTAACGCATAGGTGGTCTTTCAGACCACAAATCAAGCATTTCTTGTAGTGTGTCGTTTATTGGCATTTCCGATACTGCTTGCCAAAATGGTGTGTCTCGCCTATCACTGATGTAATGAAGACGAATCATTGTCAGCAAGTTATCCATAACACTGGACATCGCTTTGTTGTATTGCTTTTGTGAGTGCTTATAAGTAGGAGTATAACTTGCTAAATAAGGAATTAAAGCCTTTATTTGTTGGATAGTACTGCCAATGGATGTGGCCTCCAAAGGTTCAACAAATGATGAGGCAAGCCCTACAGCGCAGCAGTTTTTAACCCACGGATTCTTTAAGTATCCGGGATCAAACTTAAAGTGGCGGTGTTTGTCAAAAGAATAACCTGTTAGGTTAGATAACTCTTCTGCTGCCTTATCCTCATCCATAAATTGTGAAGAGAATACATAGCCATTGCCACGTCGTTCCTGTGTAGGAATCTCCCACGCCCAACCTGAAGACATTGCCCGTGCTCTAGTGTATGGGCGTATTTGGTTAGAGGGGTCTGACTCTGTTGGGCCAGCAATAGCCGAGTCACAGAGTAAGTATTTACTAAACGACTCCCAATCGGTGTTTCCTATATGGGTCATTAGTACTTTGGAAAAACCGCTTGCATCAATCCAGAAGTCGCCAGATAAAGAGCCGTGAGTCTCCAGTACAACAGATTCAATGTTTCCGGTCTCAGGGTTCTGCACCACGGACAGAACATCGTCGTCCATTAATTTTATGCCTCTCTCAAAGCATAAAGATTCAAAATAGTTATTTAATTTAAAAGTATCAAAATGAAATTGATTTGTATTTTCATGCAGGTTTACACGACGAATCTTATTTTCTGTCAACCCAGCAGTTGTGGTTTGCATTGTTAATAGTTTTTCACGTTCTATAAACCCCATATAAGTTGGGTAAAGGCCATAAGCAAAAATGGTCTCATCACCAGACACGCTATGGAAGTAATCAGGGGTTTGACGTGTCCAATTTTCAAAACGAATCCCGTATTTGTGAGTAGCGTCTGTGCGTACTAATAATTCTTCAGTTGGTATCTCACAAATACGCATGAATTCACGCCAGTGCTCAGTAGAGCCTTCGCCCACCCCTACTATCCCTATTTTTTTAGAAGATACAACAGTAATAGATGAGTTTGAAAAGGCTTTTTGCAGAGATAGCGCAGAAATTAAACCAGCAGTTCCAGACCCAATTATGACGATATTTAAATTGTTATTCATCGGTACCATGTTACTAAAGAGTATTTAACCCCGTCAACCACGGGATTGGCGTAGTGGGTGTAGGGGTAAGAGGACGGAAATATAAGAACAGAGTTTTCTTCTGCCTTTATGGTTGTATTAAAATACGGCAATTCTAAATCTCCCCCAGTTGATGTGTTTTTAAGATACGCAACAATGCTAAACACCCTGTGCATGTCAGGACCATAATCGTAATGGCTTCTGTAGTGTGCACCTGCCGAATACTTTAACAAATTAAAAGGTTCATGTAGCCCATGATGTACTGTGTACTGCTCGCAGTAATCATTGACACATTCATATATTTTATTTCTAATTTCCTGCGTAAATAAACTTTTTACAGGAGAATCTTGTCTAGGGTCCATGAATAGATCAAGATGGCAGGCAAGAGATGACCTATAGTCGGAAAGACTGCCATTTCCAGTAAAAGAGTCATCCCAGTACAGACCCCCAGTGCTGTCGGAGCACTCTTGCTCTATGGCATCAATAAAAGTTGAAACGGCTTTTAGATTAAAAACGTCAGTATATATATTTACAGCAGGAACTGGGGTACTAACTGTATTTGGTGCTGATGGCATTTATGTCTTCTTCTCCTACTACATTTTGTTTATTTTTTAAAACAACATGCCATCTCCCCAACAGCGGGAGCCTAGCAATATACTTTACATAGCGTTTTTCAACCAAAACAGGGGTACCCTCAACTACGGTACCATCTTCAGACGTATATATACAAGACAAGTTCTTTATATCAAAATCTTCAAAAAAGGTGCATGACACTGAGTGTGCTTTGTGGACAACTGCTTTTGTGTAAGTTTCAAATGCAATAAGTAGGTTTGTATTGATAATTTGAACTTTTGTTCTATCAAAGTTTAAATTAACAGTTTGAGAAGAGTCCCCAACGAGAATGGGAAGTTTTAATTCCTTTGCTAGTTTTTCAGCCTCTTCTAAACAGTTTTCAGAAGGACAATAGACTAGGCGACTCATTTTAACTATTTAATGTTTGTATCTGCTCAGTCAATGCTTTGTGTCTTTGGCACATATCATACAGGTTTTGCTTGTCACCATAATTAGAATGTATTGCAATTATTGTAGGATCAAAGGTTAATGACGGGTCTGGATACGTGTTGGGGTCAAAAGTCTCGGGGTCTATAGCAAGAATACTGCACAGTCTATAAAGTTCACGAGTTACGGAGTCCTTCATAGAAGTTGCAATAGTCAGTTTTTCTGCATTTGAAAGGTTTGCAAAAATGGTCATTAAGTCTCCTAAGCGTTCAAAACAATATAAGTATACCCAGATGATGCTGAGTAGTTATCTGAATCTGCTGTCTGTCCAGCCAGCGTATCATACGAGATTCCAGATGGAGTTGTATCAGTTATAACAATTATACCTCCACCTCCTCCAGCGCCACCACGTTTACCAGCAGAACCAGTTACTGCGGGTGCCCCAGTACCGCCTGCTCCACCTGTACCACTTGCTCCTCCTGCTCCACCTGCACCGCCTGCGTAATGAGTGTGATTTGGAGTATGACTTAACGTATGGTGGTTTGGGCTATGGTGCCAGCGTGGAGTGTTTGCTGAACCTGTGTTGTGCACGTATGGTTCGTACCGTCTATATGACGGGCTTTGGTGGTGTATGTTTGCAGTTGAGTAAGTGTAATGGTTATGTGCATAGCCAGCACTATCATGATGTGTAGTGTCTATATAAGCAATATGCGGGTAACCATGATGAAAGTTTCCCTGATGCCATTGATGGCTATTGTGTCCTTGGTGCGCTCCATGATAGTGCCCTGTATGGTCTGCACTTTTTCCGCTACCACCCGTAGAATGGGAATGAAAGTTTCTGCCGACGTGGGCAGTGTTTGTGTGGTTTGGTGTATGAGGTCCGTTGTTATGTGCATGGTAGGTGTGCACTGGGCTGTGGCTCGTAATTACTGCAATTGATGGTGCCGTTGCGCCCGGAGTTCCAGTTGCACCGTTAGCCCCAGCAGTACCGGGAGTTCCCGATGCGCCAGCAGAACCAGCAGAACCGGCGGTTCCACTAACTCCTCTAGAGATAACTTTGCCAGTTCCTGTAATAGTCTTTGCGGCAAGTAAAACTATTCCACCACCTACACCTCCTGAACCGCCAGCACCACCGGGTCCAGATGTGTGGTTAGTTACAGTTCCCGGTGAACCACTTGCCCCAGCGGTACCAGAGGCACCAGTTCCACCTTTGCCTCCACCTGCACCTACTGTTGTGGCATTTGGTGGGTATGCACCATTGGCTCCAGTAGCACCTGCCCCACCGGGAGAACCCGTTGCACCTGCTTTACCGGGCCAGTTATCAGAGGCGGTATAAGCCGTACCTGTTGCACCAGTAGAACCGCTTGAACCAGCGGAACCACCAGAAATAGTTGTTATGGTTCCATCATTTTGAATTACTTTTCCACTTATCAAAGAGTTAATATGTTGTCTATAACTCACTGGAAGTTGCGTAGCAGTAGTTGCCGTGCCACCTCCACCAGTGTTACCCACTGAGTAAGTAAGCGAAGTAGATGTAGAAGTACCGGCAACTGTTCCTGTAGAAACAGAAGATGTTGGTTCAGCGCCTGCCCCGGTGCCATGCCCGATGTAACCGTTTAAAGTTAGTGTCCCTTGTACAAACACACGGAATCCGTTAGTTTTAAGGATAACCCCAGAGTTAATCGTGAGGTTTTTATAGTTCATGTCTGATGTCAGTGTGGTATCCGCAGAGATAACAACTGTTCCATCTGCACCAGTGCCGTAAACTGCGTCATTACCAAGACTGGCGATACTTGATTCGTATCTAGATATAGCCATGTTTTACACCTGATTAATATAAATGTAGGTTCCCGAGTTCTGACCAGTTACATCTGTGGAAATAGATGCAGGAAGGGCACTAGCAGATGATACAACGATAATGACACCACCGCCAGCAGGAGCGGTTGCAGGGGCTTTGATGTACCCAGTTCCAGAAGATGGTCCAGATATATAGCGAGCAGCAACAATTACTACGCCACCGCCAGCCTGACCTGAGCCACCAGCGCCACCACGCAGGAATGTAGGGCCACCAGAAGCAGTAATTGAATACCCAGTAACTGCTTGCTGTGCAACTCTAAAGTAAGCCGTGCCCCCCAAAGAAGCAGTTGGGGCAGTTGCAGTGTAACCCGTAGCGGAACCGCCTAATGAGTGGATAACTGCGGTTGTAGCGGCACCACCTTGTTGAATTGTGCCAGCAGTTGAATATCCCGTAGTAAAACCAATAATAGAGTTGTTGTTTAACTTTAATATGTTCTTTACAAAAATACGGTAACCGTTGGGCGCAAGACGAACGCCAGCATTAATAGTCAAATCGTTGAAATATAGGTCTGATGTCATTGAGTAAACACTTGAAGAAGGTGCCATACCTAATACGGTTGTTGTTCCATCTAGTGTGGCATCACCGTCGTAACCGTTTCCGTAAACAATGTCTGGGCTTTCGTTGTAGTAAGCAACCCAGTACGAGCCGTCCCACTGCCAACTTTTAGAGCCGACAGTGTAAATCTGGTATTGGTAAGGGGAAGCAGGGAATGTAATTGCTGGCATGACTAGTTATTCCTATAGCCATACACACGGACTGTTCCCGTGATCGTCCCCGAAACAGGAATCAAACTAATGCCGTCAAAACTTGTAGATGCTTTCATAACATTGGATTGGTTACGCATGTAAGCCTCTCCAACAGCAGAACCATTTTGTACAAGCATACCCGTTTTCGCAGTTTCAAATGGGCTATACACAGTAATATCAAAAAACGATAAATCTGACAATACCATTTGTCCAAGGTCGCCTATGTTTTGACTAGTTGACCTTACTGCGCTAACCGTAGTTGAATCTGCCACAAGTGCTTGATTTCCGTAGTTTGAAGTTGAGTTATCTGTGCCTGCTGTTCTAAAACGGTATTGCAATGCAACTTGGCTAGAACTTGTTATTGATATCTCAATTTTATAGTTTTGATATAGCGCAGAAAAGCACCCGTTAATGCTCGCTGCTGACGCTGCTGAAAAAGTTACCGTACTGGAAGTTAGGGTTACGTTTGTGCCCGCAACAGAAGTAGGTGTAATCAGTTCTAAACCTGTTGGGTTCTGTGCAGGGCTATTGGGGATAACCCATGCTGTACCGTTCCACACAAGCAAACGGTTCGTATCGGTCTCGTAAGTTGTCTGACCTACCCACGGCGCAGATGGACGAGTAGAAGATGTTGCTTGGTATGGCGACATTGTGCCACCACCTAGTTCAACCCATGCTGAGTTGTAATAGATGTAAGAAGCACCAGTAGATGTATCAAACCAAAGGTCGCCAGCAGATGGAGATACTGGGGCAGTTGCAGAACTTGTGAGTGGAGCCCCTGCACCCGTTGCGCCCGTAACTCCTGTTGCACCAGTTACGCCTGTGGGACCAGTTGGACCAGTAGCGCCCGCTACACCAGTTGCACCGGTAACTCCAGTAGCGCCCGTTAAGCCAGTCGGACCAGTTGCACCAACGCCCGTAGGTCCAGTTACTCCCGTCGGTCCTGTGGCTCCAGTAAGTCCTGTAGCGCCAGTTGCTCCCGTGGCACCCACACCAGTTGTCATCAAAGCAGCAGAGAAATAAGTACCCTGTCCGCTGGAGTTTCCACCCCATTGAAGACTTTGTGCAGATGAGTTTCCTGTATAAGCAGTGAAATCTATATAGTCAGTAGAACCATTTAAATAAACAAGTTTTGTAATATTTTGTGAGTAACCGTTACCGCTAAGAGTTTGCGTTTGCGAAATAGCAACAGTGTTTCCGCTTTTGCGAATTTGAATGTTGTTTTGATTATTGGTAACAGCGGCAATTGTCCACCAGACTTGCAGTGTGACATTGTAATAACCAGCAATAGTTGGTGTGAACTTCTTTGCTGTTGCGTCCCACCAGTTGTTTGGGTCAAAGTCATCAACAAAAGGAATTACAAGGTCGGCGTTTGTTGCAACTGATGTATCACCGGTTAAACGACCTTGGGCAACTGTATCCGTTGCAGAGATATTTGCACTTGGTCCAGTTGCTCCTGTAGCACCAGATGGTCCTGTAGCACCAGTTACACCAGTGGCTCCCGTGATGCCAGTAGGACCTGTTGCTCCAGTCAAACCTGTTGGGCCAGTAGGTCCTGTATCTCCTGTAGCGCCTTGTGGTCCAGTAGCACCTGTGGCACCGATGCCTGTAGGTCCTGTTGCACCTGTAAGCCCAGTTGGACCAGTCGCACCCGTTAAACCAGTCGCACCCGTAGGTCCAACCTGTGTGTACATAACTTGAGAGGCTGTAAGGATAACGCTAGGAATTGCAGGTCGGGTAGGGCTTGTTCCTGCAACATCTGCAATTAATTCTAACCTTGTATCAGATGTGCGCCATACCAATTCAATATAATCATTGGCTGCAAGTTCTAGCATATAGTTCCAAGCAGCAACTGTTTTAGCCGCTGCTGCACCACCTGAAACAGTTACAACAGTATTGCTATCTGCAATGTCAGTTCCATTTTTACGGAACCAAATTTCAATTGTGTCAGTTCCACTACCAGATACTCTGTCAGCCTGAGCAGAGAATTGAATATCATAAACACCAGCATTTGCAAAAGTAACACGAGAGCCAGAAACAACACTAACCCCAGTAGAGTTGGGGTCAACATTATTGAGGGTGATTGCGTAAGCAGTTGTTGTGTTTGCTGCTGCTTGGTCTTGGTTTGACCAAAAAGAACCCCAGTAACCTAGCGCACCGCCTGCGCCAGTAGGACCTGTTGCACCAACTGGACCAGCACCACCAACATTGACCCAGTTCATTCCGTCCGTGCCGATGATTACTGTCTCGTCTGGGTTGGTGCCATACGAGTTCATCATCCACGATGTGCCACCGTTTACGGTTCCTTGTGAAACAAACACATAGTCGCCATTGTGGACTTCTGTATCATCGCCCTTGTTGTCAAAGTCCAATGAACGAGTTAAACGCCAATATACAGAACCGCTACCAACTGTTGTTACAACATAAATACCATTATGGATTTGATTAAGTTGGTTCTTAACAAGAATACGGTCACCAACATCTAATGTGTGGGAGTCAACACTTAGTGCGCCATATGTTGTTGCTTGAAGATATGCACCAAAGCCAGTTCCGTTATTGTCGTCAGCAGAACCAGCCGTATAAGCAGGAGAGTTAGGGAGAGTTGCAGCAGTGGCTGCATGTGCAGATTCATGCGAGTTAAGGTTTCCAACTGGACCCGTTGCACCCGTCGGACCAGTTAGGCCGGTTGCTCCTGTTGGACCAGTCGCACCAGTCGCTCCAGTTGGACCCGTCGCTCCAGTTGGTCCTGTAGCACCCGTTAAACCAGTCGCACCAGTTGCGCCATCAGAACCAACATAACCATTGGAACCGCTTGGCCCAGTAGCACCTGTTGCACCTGTAAGCCCAGTTGGACCAGTGGCACCTGCAACGCCTGTTGGACCTGTTGCACCTGTTGCACCTGTTGGACCAGCACTACCTGTAAATGGGACAAACTTGGCACCATCAAAACGAAGTATCTGACCAGATGAAGCGCCAGTGGTGTCTACCTCAATACCGTCAATGAAGAGAGTAGGTACTTTTAGGGTGTCGTCAGTTCTAAGGACGTTTGCTTCGTCACGGTAGAGGTTTACATCACCAACAGCAGTTCCGTCACCCCATACAAGCCGTCCACCTGCCTGAACCTGAAGTCTTGCATAGGTGTCGCCGTCAACAAAAATAGTCAACCCATCAGAGCCAGCAGTTGTTAACTGCTTGATTGTAATTGGGGTTATAAATTGCTGTGCCACGACCTCAATCGCTTCCTATGCTGTGACCCCTCAGGGTCTATTTAATTGTTAACCTACTACAACAATTGTATAAGCATTAGCGGTAATTGTGCCATATAGCACTACAGACAATGCGTTACTGTTTGAGCGAACCACGTCACCAATTACGGTTGCGCCACTTGACACTTCATAAATCTGTACGGTTACATCAGTAGTATTAAAGTTGTGGGTAACTGTAGTTGTTGAAACACCTGTAGAAGAGGCGGCACATCCTTGTTTTGCTACACGAGCAAGGGCAGGAGTACTAGTTGTACGACCTGAGGCTTCACTTGATGCCGATGCCAAGTTAGTGCGGGCACCAGACTCCGTAGACGAGCCAGTACCGCCGTCAGCAACAGCAATATCTACGCCGTTCCAAGTACCCGTGGTGACAGTGCCAAGCGTTGTAATTGTATTTTGACCAACGTATGAAGACGAAATGTCAATGGCGTTTGCAGAAACCGAAATACGGTTTTCTGTACCAACAGCATTAATTGTGTTTCCGTCTTTTGTAAGACCATCACCAGCAGTGATTGAACCGGCACCAGAGAACTGAACCCAGTTCATTGCGTCTGTACCTACGGTAATTGGACCGTTGCTTGAAACAACCCACCCAGAGTCTGCGTTTACGTAACCTTCTTCAACAAATGTAAAGGTTCCACCAGAAACTGTGCCAGTATCCGCCGTACCATTTGCGTCAGTCGCACGGACTGCGGCACCTGAAGCCTGTACAACGTAGATACCATTCTCAGATGCAGTACTCTGATCCTTAACAAGAACACGGTTACCAGCAACAAGGGTGACGTTGGTGTCAATTACATCGCCAGCCTCAAGACCAGAGGCAAGAAGAACAGGGGCAGTCGTAGCGGCACGAACCGATTGTTTAACATCAAGACCTTGACGGGCTGCGTCTACGTACCCCTTGGTAGCGGCGTGGGCAGCATCTGTAGGAGTAGCAACCTTTAAATTACCGTTACCATCACGTTTTGCAATTTTAGAAGCAGTTGCATCAGAAGTTGCGTCATTAAGGGCATTCCAGAAAGTAGCCGAAAGGAGACCAGCAGAGTCGGTATCGGCAACATTTAAGGTTAGGGTAACCGTACCATTAGACTCAGAAACAGTAAGTGCTTCAGCAATACCAGCGCCACCGCCAGATACAATAGTGTGGGGAAGTGAGCGCCAAGCACCGTTTGCGTACACCTTAATGGTGTCCGTGGTGCTGTTATAGATGAGTCGTCCCTCAAAGTTACCACTTGATGGGTCGGTACCTAAAATCTCAAACGTGGCGTTAACCAGTTGGTTCTGGTTGAGGTCAATGTTAGTTAGAAACTTCTGAGCCATTAAGGTTCCTTACGTGAGATAGGCAAATCCGGAGAACGCTGATGTAAAGTTTACTACAACTTGTGTAGTACTTACGTAGTTAACTTCCCCAAAAACCACTGTTTTAGCGCTATCTACAATGGTTACCGAAGGGTAGCCCCCTAAGGCGTGGTTAATCGTCCATGTCGTTGCAACAGCCCCTTGAGTGTGAACATGGCGGGTAGAAGTGGGGTAAACAAGATTTAGTACTTGGTTTGGGGCAACACCAGTGATACTGGCGCTTGCGGTAGTAGCAGTTGTAACTGTGCCAATAGTAAGGGAGTTTGGAGGTCCGGCGACACCGGGGTCACTTACTTCTAGTACCTGTTCCGCTGGTTCAATTACAGTGGATACGTTTTTTTGTTGAGTGACCGTTACATACCTGTTAGGGGTTCTTGTAACTTCTATAGTGCTCATGTGGGCGGTGCTGAAACCGCTGCCTCAACTACAAGGGTTCCTGATGATAGGCAGTCCCAGTCACCTGCTGAGTCCTGTACAAAAAGGTCAAAGGAGTAAGAACCTGCGGCTACGTTGTTTGTGTTAGAAACGTGCAATTCTAGAGTGGCACCAGTTGCTGGAGCCAAATAACCACGCTTGTTGGCGGGTGTTAGGGCAATTACAGTGGCTTCAGATGGCGTGGTGGGGTACCATCGCAAGTCTATGACGGTAGTGCCCGTGGATGTCTTAGCCTGCATAAAAGCACTCTGGACAGAGATAACAACTCCATCTGCGTCTTTCCAAGTAAATGTACGGCGGTAATCCGTGTATTGCTTGAATCGGATTTCCATAGCCTGTGCGTCCTCCAATGGGGTTACAGTATCTAGTGCGGTTACATTAATTGTACCTGCAACGACAGGACGCTGAATCCCTTTTACAGTTGCAATCACGTCATATTGCAAGTCCCCCAAAGGTAAATCTTGGGTTTCTTCCGCAGTCATACTAAGCATGATCCCGTTTTCACGGGTGATTGCCGTAGTGATTTCCATTTTTGACAGGTCCCCTGTTTTAATAAAAGAACGACTGTCAGTGGGTTTTAACATACTGTGTGTACGTCGGTCTTTTAGGATAAGAAGGCGCTCAAAAGGAAGACCACGAGTTATGTTGTAATTGACTGTTCTAACGGTGGGAGGCATACTATCTAGTGTACTTCAGTGATCAGTCGTCTTTTTTTACAAGAACCCCACCAATGTGGATAATGAGAGTAGAAACGCTGATGGCAAGGGCGTAGGACCGTACCTGACCAGATAAAGTAATTAAAACTAGACCTGTACCAGCCAAAGTCCATGCCAAACCATGTAATTCTTTGATTAGTTTCTTAAACATTAATTCCTCATACCAAAACGGCGTTTACGGGACTCAGATGAACCGCTGGTATCACTTCCTCCCCCACCTCCGCCAGACGGGCTTGGAGCCGGTGCTGAAGGGCTGGAAGGGGGCAAAGAAACAGTTGGTGCTACAAATAATACACCCGTTGCGGCTATCAGCGTTTTACGGGTGGTTACGTTGACTTTAGAGTCAACAGGAACGTATGTACCAAAATTCTCACCGAATATGTTAATCTCCGATTCAAAGGCGTTACGGACCGATTCAGGGGCGTCCTGTACCGCTGTGATGAGTTGTTCGGCTTGCACTGTAGACAGTTCCCCTGTGTCAATGGCATCAAAGATTTGGGCGGCTTCTTCAGATGAAATAGCCTCCAACACTTCTGAACTAGTGGCAAGCGCCACAGCCTCTTCATTGTTCACACCGCTAGAGATAATGTCTTCAACAGCAGATTGAATTTCGTCTTGACTCTTGTCTATTAACGTAGTTATCAAGGCTGCTACGGCAGGGTCTACCTGTTCTGGGGTTGGCGCAAGTGTTGTAGTTGGAATTGCTATAGTAGTGGGGGTTTCAACAACAATGGAGGTAGTAGATGCGACACTTGTGGAAGGCTCTGGGAGCGTTGTTCTTGGTATTGTGCTGGTGGTTGTGGCGGCAGCAGTCGTCGTTGTGGCAACGGTTGTCAAAGGAACATAGATTTGAGTAGTAGTTGTAGGGAGGACAGTTGACGACGTTGTTGTGGTCGTTGGTAATTCCGTTGTTGTTGTTTGCAACATGGTGGTTGGGACCACGGGAATAGTAGTTGTAGTTGTAGAGGTTGTAGTCGTAGTTGCGGTTACACCAGTTATGTCACTAGTAAAGTCTGAATAGACCGACAAAGTGTCATTGTCAGCACGAACCTTGAATTGGCAGGAAGTTCCTGAATCTAGGTTTTCTACAGATATTTGTGGTTGTACAGAGGAAATGGCTTGCCCTGTAAGCCAGTTGTTACATGACCAAAAGATGGCGTATCTTTCTACTTCAACATTTGAGGCAGTGGGTGGTTCCCAACTTAGATAAACTTTGCTCTCGTTTGTTGAGGTAACTTGTAGATTTTGAGGGGCGTTCAAATACGGCGCAATAGTTGTTGTAGTGGTACTTGTAGTCGTAGTAGTGCTTGTAGTTGTTGTGGGCACGTTTGTTGGCACAGAGTTAGTGGTTACGTCATAGAACTGGTTGTACCACCTATTGGGATCACCACAGCAAACACTCGTGCGTAGACGGTAAACACCTGATTCTTGAACATTATATGAAATGTATGAATCCAGACCAAACCAGTCGTCATTTACGGTTACGACGGTGTTGGCGCTGTTGTACAACCACAATTGGCTGTCAATGCCGTATTGCTGGGCGTAAGTCCTTAGGGTGAAGGTTGTACCAGACTCTAATTCAAAGTAGTAGTCGTTGGCACCTTCGGTCCGAAACGACTCTGCGTTGGCTGAGGACACGGGGTAAATGGCTATAATGCTAAGTAATACGGGAAGTAATGATATGGGGCGACTAATTATCCTACGAAAATTAAATCGTAACAATCATTCTCCTCTAACTAATGGCATGTACTAATTTTACCATTAGACACGAAGAGGGACCGCTCGCAAGCAGCCCCCCTCGGTGGGTTAGACCTCATTAATAATTATACACAATTAGGTATAATTAGTCTTCCCACCGTTTTTTCATTGGTTTACCGACCATTGCGCCAGTGATTTGGCTTAGATCACGTACGTCCCTAAGGTTCCAATAAAGTTTATTAAGTGCCCTAGCGGTAGCATGTGCCCCTGCACCAGCCTTGGTAACCCCCGGTTCATCGTCTCTAAAGACCATGCTTTGTTCAACATGCCGCACATTTATTGCGGCACGCCCAAAATGATTAACATTGATGTAAGAAGATTTACCTTTACGTTCATGTGTAAATCCTCTTGAATCATCGTTCTCATCTTCTAGGTAAATTTGAAGAGCATCATCTTGCGCTGGGGTTATTTTAAACTGCCTACTAATGTGATCGGATGCACTCATCAATAAACTCCTTCACAGCAGGCATCTCTTTGCCCGCACTGGTTACAACGATAGTGGGCATGTTCTTGCCTCATGTCCCCACCACACCAGACACACTGTTCTGAGGTGTCTAACGAGTTACTTGGAGTTTCACTGACCATGATCCTACTCCTGTGGGTCGGATTTCTAACAAAACCGGCGTTTTGTACCCTTGTGAAGTCGCCATTCGTTTAGCCATTTCAATGGCATCACTCATTGCTGGTGTTTGTATTGGGTATGTGACAATCATTGTGTGTATAGTGTATATCAAATGTAACGAGAGGTCTGAGGTGACAAATNTACAAGATTTAACAATCCCATATAANCCCGATGGTGCTATTGACTGGAACGAAGACGGGGTGGTAGTTCTAAAGAACTTTATCCCTGAAGAGTTGATGGTCGCTTATGAGGAGTGTTGGCTCCGTCAAAACGGACCAGAAGGAGTAAACCCAAGGTTAGGCGGGTGGGATTACTGTACCCCTTACCGCCAGCATAAAGAAATACGTGACATCCTTTGCTATGGACCATTACAAGAGGAAATGCAGAAGTTAATTGGGGAACCAGCAGGTGTACATCTTAATTTAACGGGTTGGAAGTCAACCACCCGTAACTGGCACCAAGACTCCTATCTGAATCCTCCACACGTCGGGGACTACTACGCCGCTGCATGGATTGCCTTAGACACTATCCACCCTGACTCGGGACCTTTTCAGTACGTCAAGGGTTCCCACAAGTGGCCTTTAGTCACACGGGAAAAGATACTTGCGGCTCTTGACCCTTCAGAACGTGACCACAGGTGGCCTACTCATTCAGAACGTCTACTTACCCCATTGTTTACCGAAGAGATTGAATCTAGGAACGCAGAAATAACTTCACACTTACCAAAGCGTGGAGATGTGCTTTTATGGCATGGGCGTTTATTACACCGTGGTTCTCTCCCCAATGTCCCTGATATGGAGCGTAAATCTTTAATTGCCCATTATTCGGGTATTAATCACCGACAAGATATGCCCGAAGCATATACGCACGGTGACGGTTATTGTTTTCCAGTAGACGATGAAAGTAGTTCACTCAAATGAAATTATTAAATGTAGGTTGTGGCACACACTATGCGCAGGGTTGGGTAAACTCAGATACGTGGGAAACTGAAGATACCAAGCCAGATGTGAAAGTAACTCCCGGTGAACCGTATCCATTTGAAGACAATACGTTTGATGCCGTATACATGGGGCACGTATTGGAGCACATTCCATGGTTAGAAGTATCTACATTTCTTAAAGATATGCAACGTATTGCTAAACCCGGTGCACCAATGCTTGTTGTTGGTCCAGACGTTCATAAAACTATTAAACGCTGGAAAGAAGGCTCAGAACCATGGTGGTTGGTAGAGTCAGTTATGGAACATTTAGATGTTCCTGATACGCATGTTCCCGGATTGGAATGGTGGGACGGCGCTCATCATCATTGGAATTGCCATGAGACAAGAGTTGAGAAATTGTTGAATTCCTTGGAGTTCACTAATGTTGTCAATGTATTTGACGTAATCCCAAATGACCCAAGTGGCAAGTCATGGTACGAAGAGAGCACAGGGATTACTTGGCCTGTAGTAGGAAAATACTATTGGCAGTTGGCCTATAGATTCTGTAATATAGATGAATGATTCTTTTCTTCATTCTTCTTATTGCTGGTATTGTTTCTACACTAGTGGTACAAGCAGTACTTCTAGCAAAAGAGTTTGATTACCACCGTAAAGCGGTAAGAGAAGAAAGCCTCAAACGTCGGGACAAACGCTAGTTAAGCGCTTTTCTTGTCAACTTTGTTGAAAACAGCATTAATCTCATCTTTAGTCAATCTGCCGTCGTCCATGTAGGCACGGGCAAGTCCTTCAACAACAAAGGCTACGCCACCGATACCAGCCATTAAACAGGCTTTCCACATAGGAACACCAGCGATAGCGCCTGCTCCCATCACTGAAAGCCCAGTTGATGCAAAGGCAGCGAGAATACGAAAAAGAATGTCTTTCATGGGTGTGTGCGTCCATTTCAAGTTGCTCAGGGTGTTTAGATATTTAGTATACCTTAATCAAATGGTAGTTCTAATTGCTTAAACTGTCCCCAGTTGATGTGTGGTTTTGCTGGGCGAAATACCGTAATTTCCCGATCTTGCCTGAGCAACTCATCTCGGGTGCGCTCAACATGTGCTTTGTGTTGACGATCTAAACTATCTTTGTATTCCCGTGAGTTCTTTTCTTTGCGCCACTTGTTTATCTTGTCTTCACGGCTTGGCTTCCATGGGTCTTCCTCCCAGTCGCCTGCATCTCCTGCGTAGTCGCCGTCTTTGATCATTAAACAATTATACTTCAACCACCATTGCGGTAAAAGCCCTTACCAACAAGGTTAATTGCTGGGGCGTTATAAGTACGTTTTAACTGTTCTGAGCAGTGTGGACACAACATTAGAGGCTCCTCATCACGGATTCCTCGTTCTTGCTCCCAGTGGTGGTCGTTTGGACACTTGTATTGGTACGTTGGCATGGCAAAGATTATAGGCTAAAAATTCTCCATACCGGGCAATTGGTTTTGAGAAAATTGGGGAGATAGATGTTGGCTAGTGTCTTTAGGAGGGTGCTTTAACATAGACCGCAGGTGTTGCCTAGCACTCTTTACTTCGTAGTCTGGGATGGGGGACTGACCTTCAGTCAGTTCTTCCATTTGTTCTTTAGAAACATTAAAAGGATAATGTTGAAAAGAGTCAATATCATTAGTTCTTGTCATATCAGGATTATCTTCATGACCCATGACAGGTAATCCTTTTTTCTGTGCATTTCTACTTACTGCACTACTCCATCTAGACAAATCTTCAGACGCTGTAATGGGTACACCATGTTCTTTATGGATCATTGCCCCAATTGTTAAAAATGAAGATTTTAATGAAGGATCAACTGTTGCTTCTGTTATTGTCACTGATTTAGGGGTGCTAGTAAATAGTTCTGTTGGTTGGAAATCTTGATCGTTTTTAAAAGTTCTTATACTTTGAGCGTAAGCAATGCCCAAGCGCCGTGCAAGCCAAGTTCCTCGGTTGTCTTGAATACTTCTACCACTTGCCGCAGTATCATAAATACCATTAGTGTGAAACATATAGTTGTCTGTATGTCTCTCCATGTATTCCCTAGAAACTCCAACATTTTTAGCAACTTTGGTATAGTGAGAGTCACTGTATTGAGGGCCTTTAGAGTCAGGGGCACTAAAATCAAAGTTAGGGAAATTTTGTTCTTTATTAATTTTTGCTGTTACAGAGCCATACGGAATAGGATCATCTTCGTCCCCAGTTTTTCCAAAAACTCTATATCTATCTCTATACTCTCTTTGATTAACTTCTAAAGGATCTTTAGATGATTTTTTAAAATACCGAGCCATTAAAAGTTCTCCATGCCGGGAAGCGGAACGTCTCTAAATTGTGGCGACATGTGTTGCTTAGGTTCTCTCCCTAACATAGACCGCAAATGTTGCCGTGCGCCTTTTACCACTTGATCTGGTACGGGAGCAAATCCTTCATAGTCTTGCATTGATCCCTCTACGTAATCAGTTCCTATTCTTTGTGGTTTTCTGCCCCTGTCATTGATGTCATTTTTTTGTGACATGTCAGCGTTTTGTGAATTAGAAACAACAGGTAATCCTCTTTGTTGTGCATTTCTACTTACTGCACTACTCCATTTAGACAGACTGTAGGGTGTTGTAAGAGGCACACCATGTTCTTGGTGAACCATTGCGGCAACTGTTAAAAAAGAAGAGTTTAAAGAAGGGTCAAAATGTGCTGTTTTTATTTCAACTGATTTAGGAGTTGTTGTAAAGAGTTCTGTTGGTTGAAATTCTGGATCATTTTTAAGATTTTTTATGCTTTTAGCGTAGTGGATTCCTTCATCTCGGGAAAAAGGTTCTCCTCGGCTATTTGCAATGCTTCGGGCACTGCTTATGGCATTAAAAGTGTCAAAGTTTTCATGTGTATCTAAGTATTCTCCGGATACCCCAATATTTCTAGCAACTTTTTTATGAGTATGGGGAGTGGATGGTTCACTAAAATCAAAGTTAGGAAAACTACGTTCTTTGATAACTTCTGCTTGCACTTCTCCGAAAGCAACTCTACCGTGGGTATCCTCATCATTTGAAACAACTTTGTAACGATCAGTGTATGAAGTAGGGTCCCAGTCGTAGGATACACGAGATTTAAAGTATCTAGGCATTAGAAACCTTCCATACCGGGAAGTGGCACGTTTTTAAATTGGTTAGACATATGCTGTTTGGGTTCTCGCCCAAGTAGCCCACGTAAATGGTTTTTTGCTTCTCGTACTTTGTCAGGGTGTATTTCTACAAAATCATCCATTACTTCATCTTGCTCGGCTTGGTCAGAGAAATAGTGCTCGCCACCTGAAACAGTATTGTTTTGTTTAAAAGTTGGGTTACCCTCATGCCCCATAACCGGAAGGCCCTTTTTCTGTGCATTTCTAGCAAGTTTGCTACTTGCTGTAGATAAGGATTCATCAGCAGTGATAGGGATACCATATTCTTGGTGAACCATTGCACCAACTATAGGCATGGCATGCTTTAACGACGGGTCAAAAACCGCAGATGTAATAGTGGTTTTACGGGGTTCCGTAGTAAACAGTTCTGTTGGTTTTGGAATATCACTTTCAATGTGAAAGTTCTCATCTTTATTCAATGGGTTATCAAAATGGTTTAGAATTTGTGTAGATATATATTGAGGTGACCAACCAGTCCTCTTAGTATGTCGGGAATAGAAATTGTCAGGGTCAGGTTCTCTAAAATCAAAGTTAGGGAAGTTACGTTCTCTAGTTGAAGTTACTTCAAGATTAGCGGCAGGCGTAAACCCTCGGCTATCCTTCTTACCAGTAACCATGTAAGAGTCGTACTTGTCTAGGAGTTCAAAACTTTTCTTATAATACCGAGCCATCCAACAATTATACGTTAAGTGGTTGCCCTAAAAATGCCATCAGGACCTAGGCGCACGGTGCCTATGTAGGAAGACACATCTTTACCTGTTTTGACGTCAGTAACAGACCCGGGGGCAACTTTTAGAGCAGAAGTGACCTTACATGAGGGAGAAACAATCCCAGAAATAAAAGTGTTGCGGGTTTTAGCCTTAGTAGGACTATTTAAATGATTTAAAAGTTCTCTCCTGTTTACCTTCATTTTGGCACTTACAAGGTAGATATCGTCAGTTTGCCCAACAACTTTACCTTTTACAAGAACACTGAAGATAGGTCGCCCTAAAACCTTGGTTGCAGGTGTGTGCATGTGCACATCAACCTTTATGCCTAGCAACTTTTTCAAACCCTGTTCACTAATGATACGAACAGGCACTCCCCGAACAGTGTGTGTTTCTTTGTATATAATCTCCATATTAGGACTTAGTATACAAAGCATTTCTTTCTTTTTCAATACCCGTTTCAACTCCAACGTATTTAACTTTTCCTGATGCAATAGCGCTTTTAGGAACTATATAAGAAACAGATCCTGCACTTTCAGCCAAGTTTCTGTACGGAAGGATTGCGTTTCTGTTGACGGCATCAATAGGATCTGCTGGGGTTTCTTCCCACAAACTGGGTTGAACCCCTTTCATATTTTTTAAATAGGTGCGAGCAAAATGGTTTGTAGGTCTAAACCGATCAGGGTCTGTTAATAGATTGGGGGCGTCCCCATATATAACAGGATCAACGTCACTGGCATCCATTTCATATTCATGTAGGTGTGTACGGTGTATCTGCAAAGCCGCTTCTCTTGTACCCATGTGCAGTACATCAGGATGAATATTGTTATCTGGTTTGTATTCCTGTATACGGGTAGGTTCTAATTCATGTGGGGGTGTTTCATTCCAAGAGATATGAAACATCTTAATCTTTGGGTTGATGTGGTCTGAAGCGCTCATTTATGCCCTTCGTACCTTTTATCTAGGTACGGGTGTTCTTTCATAATGGCATTATCATCTTCATAAGAATGCCCATATACAACTGGCATAAATTGATCGGGATTTAAACGGTGTGCGGCTGCAACACGGTGGTGCCCATCATTAACGGTATTGGTGTGCATATCTAAAGATACGGGAAGACCTACACCTTTTTCTTTAATGTCCCCCGTAAGCCCGCTTTTATCGGCTTCGTTTGCTTTTCTATCCCAGAGTTCTTCAGTGTTTTCTTTTCTGTTTTGTTCTGCATTCCATTTGTTTTCAAATGGGTTTGGCGCATAACTATCCATGATCTCCTGTGGAGTCATAAACATGCGGAGTTGCTTGTCCATGCGTTAGCGATCTCGTTTTGGGACGTTAAACATCATTTTGTAATGCACACGATTTGGTTTTTCTTTATTTATGTTTTGTGAAATATAGACAGTTGCCTCATGCATTGCTTTACCCATATTAACTGTTGAATTAGGGTCAGTAGTACGATCTATATATTTAACCATTTCTGAAGCAATCCCACGCTGTTGGTGCTCTGGGTGCACATTCATGAAGCCAATGTTGGTATCAGCACGTACTTCACGCTCACCCACAAAACCTCTTTCTCGTGGTGGTTCACGATAAAAGTCTGTGTACCCTACTAAACCGGGGGTACCCTCTTCGTTAGGTTTTACGTATCCTTTTGAAACGGCAAAACGGCGAGATTCACTTGGGTCAACTACTTCTAAACGACGTGGCTCCCCATAAGAATGAAGTGGGTGATCATATGCGTATTCCGCAGGCATAGGCACTTCTTTGTAAATGCGCCCTACGTGATCTGTAAACTGGGCACCGAGGTGGGGAATTGAGTTGTCAGCCATTTAAAAATTCTCCATACCGGGCAATTGTGTTTTTTCATATGTTTTTTCAGCAGGGGTATCCACACGCCTAGGATAAGGGTCAAGACCTGATGCGTGTCTAAAAGACAAAATGCGGTTCATAGAGAAGCGCTTTTGGTCTCCCGCTTCGTCAAAGCCTTCAGGACGGTATCCAGCCGACGGATTTAAACGTGCATCATTACCACGACGCATACCACGGGTAATACGGTTTGTAGCCAATCTAAAACCTTCAGCACGTCCTTCTAACGCTGGACTAGCCATCAACCCACCGTCTTCAGCGTTGTACCAAGAACGGTTGTAATCATTCTGTTGAAAATCGTCAGGTTCATGTAAATAGTCATTTAGATGACCTAACTCATGCATAGTGATCTGACTAGCAACAGTTCCAGAAGTGTCTTCCCATATTTTGTTATTTTTTGTTTTTCCCAAAACCTTAGGGTTTATTCCAACTTCCATAGCATGATGGTCAAATTGCCCAAAATCTGTATCGTCATCAATGGATACAGAAGCATTCTCTGTCATTGTTCTAAGCATGTCAACGGGAACAGTAGACCGAGCCATTGTTTCAGAAACTTTGTTTGCTAAATGGGCAGAATGGTCGGTGCCTACGTTATCGCTAATAAACCCTGACGTAGCGTCAACAACACCTCGCATACGTTCTGGTGTGTATCCTTTAGGCCAAACGTGCTCGTGGAACATTTTTAACTGTCCACCTTTACCTACAGGATACTTTTGCCCTTTTTTGACTTCTGTGTACTTTGGAACATTCGCTACAACACGGTCCATACTAGAATCATTTAACTCTTGAGATTGCTGACGAACGGCATCCCAGTCAATTTGATTCTTACGTACTCTAGATACTTGGTTATAGAGAGAAGTCATAACTACTAGTTTAGCGCCCTATTGACTTAAGGTATGCAATGTTGCCCTGTCGTGAGTGTTCATGGTCCCATTGGGCTTCATTATTAGTTCTACTTACAATTTCTGATAATACCGCAGCAGTAGCCCCAAACTGCATGTGTCCCAAGTACTTAGTGGCTTTACCCATTAACTCTGCTGGCTGGTGGTACACGGGTAACTTACTGTGCTCATTAGCGTAATGTTTACCTAGAACCACGGCGGTATCCCAATTAGCGTCAGGAGACTCAGGTGCTGTTCTGCCGGGATGTATATATGTAGAGTTGGTTCTTAGGTTTTCTCTCATTTCCCGCTCAAATCCATAAGGGTTTGTTAAAACATCATAAACTTTTGATGCCTTATTTCTTACAGCACCAAGTTCATTATGACCCCAGTGCTGAGTATGGTGGGTGCGCCAGTACATATCTCCCGTGTGCTCAGTAGCCCAAGCATAAAGACCACTACCTAATTTTGCGTAGGTACCATGTGGTTCTCCAAACACTGCACCTTCAGCACCATGGGGACCATTACCATTCCATCGTTGAAGGTCTCCTGTATGCCCTAGTACTGAACGATGTTCGGCATCACTCATTCCTTCAAAATCTTTAGATGAATAAGGTGTGCCCCGGTGGAATCGGTCACGTACGTCATCCCCTATTTGTCGGTGTGTTTCGTCACTTACTCTGAAATCCATAGGTTTAGTTTACTTTACATTTACAATCTTATAGTCGTAGGAGTTGTCGTCAGAGGTAAGCCATTTGCTACCGTCCTCAACACCCCATACCCTGTCGCTTACTAACCTTTCAATGAGCGTTTCACCCTTTTTGGTTGTATGGGAGGGGTCCCATAGTTTTATTCTATTGTTTGGCTGGATTGCAAAGTTGCCGTCTTCTCGCTCAATAACGTGCCCACACTTGTGGTTGGCAGAGTCCTCTGAGTAGTTTGTGTTCGGAATGTTGTTGTCTGGGTGGTGCCAGTCAAGAGTAAACAGGTAAGAGCCGTTTACGTCCTTCTTATGCCTGTCAATGTACGTGACAGACCTGCCACGCATGTGCTCAAACGTCGTTACCGCTATATAAGGGGAGAAACAGTTCCACATGACTAAATCGTGAATGTCCACCTCAGGGCTGTCTTCTCTCATGCAGAACGCATTTATTGGTGCTCTCCACCAAACTCCACCATCTTCCATTAAGAAGTGGAACACAGGCGCTCTATCCGTTACCGAGGCAACTCCAAAGATAACAACTGGAAACTTTAAGTCATGACTGTCCTCTTGGTTGCGGAGGAAGTTTCCTCTAACAAAACAGTGGACTGGAGGAACATTGGCGTTAAGTTCAGGCATACCTACATTTTACTTCACAACCGGCAATTTTTTAGCCNTCTACCGTCTAGTGTAGAAGTTGTCGCCACTGCCTTCAGTACTTGCTAATGGGTTAACTCCC
>JGI25922J50271_10000022_pt1 | contig 46841 bp, 46 predicted proteins | sample LauGreSu1BDMLBDD_2_FD_50271 | JGI IMG/M metagenome (IMG submission 50271) | reverse complement strand
GTACGGACGTCAAAGATCGTCCGCACCGCAATCGGATGAATGCCATTTCCTGAAAGCCCACCGCCCCCGTTACCTAGCCCTGGCAAGCCTGATTCAACGTCTATGGCCAAACCCAATGCAGTGTTGATCAATGTCACGGCCTTACAACCTGCCTCCTCGACCGCCGAAGCAACATCGACCACGCGGTCGGTGTTTGGGCTGAGTTTCGCCCACAGTGGAGTTTTGGCCACCGCACATGCTCTGACTATCTCGGCAGAAAGGTTTTCATCGTGCGCGAATATTCCATGACGGGAATTTGCAGAATTGCTGCTTGAGCCAATATTTGGGCACGACAGATTGATCTCAACGGCTGCGAGATCTGCTGAAACTTCCGACAAAAGCGTCGCAGCCGATTGGTAATCGTCGATGCTAAATCCCCAAATACTTGCGACAATCGTTGCTCCTACTTTTTTCAAACGTGGCAAGTCATGCTCTATCCAATGCGCGACTCCCATCCCCTGCAGTCCAACTGCATTCAACATGCCCGCGTTTGTAGGACGAAGACGAGGCGCCTTGTTGCCGGCCCACTCGAAGGACGACATCGATTTGACGACGATTGCCCCGATCTCTCGCAGGGGAACATATGGATCTAGCTCGTCGGCATGCCCAGCAGTTCCTGATGCCAACAAAATCGGCGACTTGAACATCACATCGTCTACTCGAACCGAGTGATCGAATTGTGTTTGCCTTTTCACCGTTGGTGATACTCCTGAAGTGACCGAACTTCTAAAGGATGCTCCTGCTGCTCGGCCAAACCTTGAACCGCAGCCAAGGCAGCATTAATCGTGGTGACCGACGAAACGTGCCAAATGTTGGCGGCCTTTCGAATTGCTTCACCATCCGAGTGCGCACCACGTCCCCTCGGCGTATTGATCACGAATGCAATCTCTCCACGCGAAATGAGATCAACGGCATCATCACGAATCGCCGATGGGTTGTTTTGTTCGGAAACCTTTCCGACGACGCGGTCTACCGGATATCCAAAACGTTCTAGATATTGAGCGGTTCCCGAAGTCGCAACAATTCCGAGGTTTAACTGGCGCAATCGTTTGGCTACGACCAAACCGCTTGGCTTGTCCTTGTCGTTCAGCGACAGAAAAACCATTCCAGTTACTGGCAAGCGTGTGCCGGCCGCTGTTTCGGCTTTGATGAAAGCCCGGCCAAATGTCGAATCAATGCCCATCACTTCACCAGTACTTCGCATTTCAGGGCCGAGCGCTGTGTCAACCTCCGGGAAGCGGTTAAATGGCAGAACTGCTTCCTTCACCGAAACGTGGCCGTTATTTACGGGCGCGCGCAACACGCCTTCGGTGCGGAGTTCGCTCAGGCTTGCGCCGAGCATCACCCGACTTGCAACCTTTGCCAACGAGACACCAGTTGCCTTGGCAACGAACGGAACTGTGCGACTTGCGCGTGGATTGGCTTCAATCACGTACACCGCATTGCCAGCAACGGCAAACTGCACATTGATGAGACCAATAACCCCGAGAGCTTGTGCAATCACTCGTGTGTACGACTCGACCGCTTCAATCACCCATGGTTCGAGAGTCGGAGGTGGAATCGCGCAGGCCGAGTCGCCCGAGTGAACCCCGGCTTCTTCAACGTGCTCCATCACTCCACCTATGAGCACCTCCCCAACTGAATCTCGTATCGCATCGACATCTATCTCGGTTGCGTCGTCGAGGAACCTATCAATCAGCACTGGACGCTCGAATGACAAGCCGCCCTCTCGTCCCAAGCTTCCAGCTGCCGCGATTTCTTGCATCGCTCGTTGCAAATGAGCATCATCATGAACAATTTGCATTGCACGACCGCCAAGTACATAACTTGGACGAACCAACACTGGGTAGCCAACCTGCTTGGCGACAACGAGCGCCTCTTCGTAAGTCAAAGCAGTGCCCCCTGGCGGCTGGGCAATACCCAACGAAGTGCACAATGCGCTCCACTTTTCACGATCTTCGGCTAAGTCAATTGATGAGGGATGAGTCCCTGCAATCAGCTCGGAGGGGATCAGATTGGCCAGCTTCAACGGCGTTTGTCCGCCAAGACTGACAATGACGCGTGGCGGAATCTGTGAAGCAAGACTTTCTGCTTCGATTACGTTCATCACATCTTCGCGAGTGAGCGGCTCGAAGTAGAGGCGATCAGATGTGTCATAGTCCGTCGAGACGGTCTCGGGATTGCAGTTGACCATCACGGTCTCGTATCCAGCCTCGCGCAGGGCAAAACTTGCATGCACGCAGCAATAATCAAACTCGATTCCCTGGCCAATGCGGTTTGGGCCGCTGCCCAAGATGATGACCCGTGGTCTGCTTGAAGCACGAACCTCATTCTCATCTTCATAGGTCGAGTAGTGATAGGGCGTCTCGGCAGCAAACTCTGCGCTGCAAGTGTCTACCGCCTTGTATGTAGGTATAACTCCGGCCTTAAGACGGGCGGCTCGAACTTCGTCTTCTGTTGTAGACCAGAGGTACGCCAATTGGGCGTCGGCGAACCCAAGGCGCTTCGCACGTCTCCAGTCGCGAACCGACATCGTTGCAGATGTCAATGCGGACAGATGGGAACGCTCTTCAATAATGCTCATCATCTGATCGAGGAACCAGTAATCAATCTTGCATGATTCGTACACCAACTCGACCGAAATTCCGCGATGGAGGCACTCGCCTACCTGGAACAACCGCTCCGGCGTTGGAATCGAAATCATTTTCAACATCGCGTCGTCTGGAACTCCATGGAAAACAGTCTCTGAAGGATCACAATTAAGCCCCATGTGACCGTTCTCGAGTGATCGAAGTGCCTTCTGAAGACTTTCGGGAAAGGTTCGACCGATCGACATGGCCTCTCCAACGCTTTGCATCTGCGTTCCCAACACACCGGAAGTTCCGGGGAACTTCTCGAAGGCCCAACGGGGAACCTTTGTAACGACATAATCAATTGTTGGCTCGAAACTCGCAGGCGTCATCTTGGTGATGTCATTTGAGATTTCGTCAAGCGTGTAACCGACCGCGAGTTTTGCGGCAATCTTGGCAATTGGAAAGCCAGTTGCCTTCGACGCCAATGCGGACGACCTCGAAACTCTCGGGTTCATCTCAATTACAACTTGATCTCCGTTTTTAGGGTTGACCGCGAACTGAACATTGGACCCGCCAGTTTCTACGCCCACTCTTCGGATGCAAGCGAAAGCGGCATCTCGCATCATTTGGTACTCGACATCAGAAAGGGTCATTGCAGGTGCGACGGTTATCGAGTCGCCGGTGTGCACACCCATTGGATCTACGTTCTCAATGGAGCAGATGATGACGCAGTTGTCGGCCTTATCGCGCATTACTTCCAGCTCGAATTCTTTCCAACCTGCAATTGATTCTTCGATGAGAATTTCTCCGATGGGGCTAGCTGCGATTCCATTAGCTGCCAGCCGTGTGAATTCTTCTGGAGTGTGGGCGATGCCGGTGCCCCGACCGCCCAAAATGTAGGCAGGCCGAATAATGATCGGAAGGCCGATCTCGAGACAAACTTTTTCTGCCTCTTGCATGTTGTGAGCTACGCCGCTTCGAGGAACTTTGAGGCCTATCTCGATCATGGCCAACTTGAATTTTTCACGATCCTCGGCCGTGGCAATTGCCTCGGCATTCGCACCAATCAATTCTGGTGTTCCGGGAACGCCAACTTTTCCTTTCGCGAACAACTCCATCGCGAGATTGAGCGCAGTTTGCCCGCCGAGAGTTGGCAGAACTGCATCTGGTTTTTCGCGGTCTATGATCGCCGACAAAACTTCAACAGTGAGTGGCTCGATGTACGTTCGGTCGGCAAAATCTGGATCAGTCATGATGGTGGCGGGGTTCGAGTTGGCCAAAATGACTCGGTATCCCTCCTCGCGCAAAACGCGACAAGCTTGAGTTCCCGAATAATCGAACTCACACGCCTGGCCAATGACAATGGGGCCGGAACCGATAATCAAGATCGTTTTTAGATCATTACGACGAGGCATTATCGCTGCTCCATCATTGATTTGAATTCTGCGAAAAGGTATCTGCTGTCGTGTGGCCCTGGCCCAGCCTCTGGGTGATATTGAACGCTAAATGCATTAGCCCCGATCACTCGCATGCCTTCGTTGGTGTTGTCGTTGAGATTGGTGTGTGTTACTTGTGCGATGTCCGAAAGAGATAAAGGGTCTACGCAAAAGTTGTGATTTTGGCTGGTGATTTCGACGGTGCCGGTTGAAAGGTTTCGAACCGGATGATTTGCGCCGTGATGACCGAACGGAAGCTTGAAGGTTTTACCGCCCAAGGCAAGTGTCAACAATTGGTGACCTAAACAGATGCCGAATACAGGCGTGCCACTGCCGACGAGCGCAGAGATCACCTGAGGTGCTCCAATTACGGCCTCTGGATCGCCAGGACCATTGGAAAGGAAAACCCCATCTGGAGACATCGAAACAATCTCGTCAAACGAAGTTGACGCCGGTACGACGGTTACTGTTGCGATTTCGCTGAGGCAGCGAAGAATTGTTGCTTTAATCCCATAATCAATTGCGACAACCTTGTGATAACCATTACCAACTACGTACGGCTGAGCGGTCGTTACTTGAGACACCAAATCAACACCACTCGTGCCGCTCTCTGCTCGCGCCGCGTCAAGCAACGATTTGGCATCTGCGCTGCCGAATGCCCCGCTCATTGCGCCCGTGTCACGAAGGATTCGTGTGAGCCGACGTGTGTCGACTCCCGCTATGCCACTGACATTCAAACGCTTCAGATATTCATCCAAGTCTTCCGTGCTTCGCCAGTTGCTTCGACGCCGCGCCATTTCCCGGACAATTACTCCACGGGCGAAGACTGCTCGGCTTTCATCATCCGCGGCAACGGTTCCGTAGTTGCCTATGTGTGGTGTGGTGAATGTGACAATTTGTCCGGCGTACGACGGATCGGAAATCACTTCTTGATATCCAGTCATAGCCGTGTGAAACACCACTTCACCACTGGAGACAGATGCGCGCTCGGAGCCAATCAGTTCGCCCTCGAAGATTGATCCGTCAGACAGGACAAGCACGCCCTCTCGAACTTTCATTTCAGCGCCTCACCATCACGCACGACCAAATCTCCGTTGAACATTGTGTGTACCACTTTGCCACGCAACTGCCTTCCCACAAAGGGAGTATTCGTGCTCTTGCTCGCCATGGTTTCCGGGTTGATCATCCAAGTTGCGTTGAGATCGACGAAACATAAATTTGCAGCGACTCCCACCCGCGGCAAGTTACCTTGCCTGTCCGCAATTCCAGCAATCCTCGCTGGTGCAACCGACATCACCTGTGCAATTGCCAACGGATCGAGGTCGAGTGCCGCACATGTAACACCCAATGCTGTCTCTAATCCAAGCATGCCTGGAGGAGCCTGATCGAGAGGCAATTCCTTATCGCGACGTGCGTGCGGCGCATGGTCTGTGGCGATTGCGTCAATGGTTCCATCCAACACACCGGCTTTAAGAGCATCAATGTCGGAGATTGTGCGCAATGGAGGATTGACCTTGAATGTTGCATCAAACCCCCTGAGCAATTCAGCGGTTAACGACAAGTGATGAGGCGTCACCTCTGCCGTTACTGGAAGACCGTCAAGTTTCGCCTGCCGCACTAATTTAACGCTGCCTGCAGTGGAGAGATGAAGGAAATGAATTCTCGCTCCAGTGAGACGCGCTAATTCGATGTCCCGATGAACCATGAGCTCCTCTGCAATCGACGGCCAGCCCGGAACCCCGAGATCGGACGAGCAACCGCATTCGTGCATCACTGCCCCCTGCGTCAGAGATGACACTTCGCAGTGCTGCCCCAACACCACGTTCAACTCTTTGGAATACTCCATTGCTCGTCGCATCAATAGAGGATCTTGGACACCAGATCCGTCGTCGGTAAACAATTTGACGCCTACTTTTGCGAGTTCCGCCATTGGCGCTAGCGCCTTGCCCTCTCTCCCCATGGTGATGCATCCACTTGGAATCACCTCCAGCAGTCCGGCTCGTTGGCCTTGCAACCGGACAAACTCAATTGTTGGAACATTGTCCTGTGCCGGATTGGTGTTCGGCATCGCAATAACTGCCGTGTAGCCGCCCTTTGCTCCTGCGCGACTGCCCGTTTCAATCGTTTCGGTATCTTCCCTACCTGGCTCTCGCAAGTGCGCATGCAGATCTACGAAACCTGGGAAAACAGTTAATCCAGAAATGTCAACGACTTCCTTGGCAGCGAGCCCAGAACCAATTTCCGAAATTTGGCCGCCCTGCACCACCAGGTCGGCATGAACAACGCCTTCATTCGTCACAATGTTTCCACCACGGAACACAACGCTCATTGTGCAGCCTCCTTCGTAAGACCTTGTATTGCATGATCCCGATCATCATTCAGTGTGAGTGCAGTGAATAAAACTGCCATGCGCACAGAAACACCATTTGCAACTTGGCGATGAATCAACGACTGCGAAAGATGAGATGGGTCAACTTGCATTTCAACACCGCGGTTCATCGGTCCGGGGTGCATGATTCGAGCATTAAGCGGCAACTGACTCACTCGTTTTTCGGAAAGGCCGAAACGATTTCCATACTCGGAAAGATTCGGGATGAGACCTTGATCCATTCGTTCGCTCTGCAGTCGGAGCATGTACAAAATGTCCGTCGTGCCAATTACGTCATCGATATCGTTCGAGATAGTGACCGGCCAATGACCTACATCTGGCGGAAGAAGTGTGCTCGGCGCAACGATGATCACTTTGGCGCCAAGCATGGCAAAGGCTTCCACATTGCTGCGAGCCACCCGACTATGTCGAATATCGCCAACGATTGAAATAGTTAATCCTTCAAACGAATCAACACCGAATGCTTCCGAAACCGTGAAACAATCGACTAGAGCTTGAGTTGGATGCTGGTGGGCGCCGTCACCCGCATTAATTATTGACGCATCTGTCCACTGCTCGATCTGCCATGGAATACCCGATGATTTGTGACGAACTACAAATGCATCGACACCCATGTCCGAAATAGTTTCAATCGTGTCACGCAGGCTTTCTCCCTTGTTAACGCTTGAGGTAGAAACACTGAAGTTCATTGTTTCCGCTGAAAGTCTTTTTGCAGCGGTTTCGAAGCTCAATCGAGTGCGCGTTGAATCCTCTAGGAACAAACTCACCACAGTTTTGCCGCGTAAAGCGGGAACCTTGGGAACGGGGCGCGAGTTAATCTCCGACATTTGTTTCGCACGCTCAACAATTGCCAAGACTCCGGCTTTCCCAATCTCGGAGATGCTTCGGATGTGTTTCATTTGCCTTCTCCGGCAGTGACGGTCACACCATCGACCGAAACAAGCACCTCGTCAGAATTCTTGGTTGGAAGGTTCTTGCCGACGAAATCTGGTCTTATCGGAAGTTCTCTATGTCCGCGATCTACCAGCACGGCCAGTTGCACACATTTCGGTCGACCAAAACTATTCAACCCCTCTAGGGCTGCCCGGACGGTCCTCCCCGTGAACAACACGTCGTCAACAAGCACAACTGTTGTATCCGTGATGTCGCAAGGTATGTGACTGATCGCAACCTGGCTTGCTGGACGAAGATCAATGTCGTCGCGATGCATCGAAACATCGATGACACCAAGAGGTACTACAAGTTCGGGTTCAATCTGAGAAATCTTCGTAGCGAGAGCCTCGGCAATCCAAACACCGCCGCGTTGTAGTCCAACGATTACGAGGTCGTCAGAACCGTGATTCTTCTCGACAATCTCGTGGGCTATTCGGCTTAACGCACGATGCACATCGGGGCCAGTCATGACGGCAACACTCGACGTTGATAAAGCACTCACTGTTATCCCTTCGTTTGAACCTCACGGGGCTCAATTAACGACCTGCGAAAATATAGCAGGACTACAGACGTTTGTAGACAATCCACCAAGCGTTTGACCCAACCACACGAAACCTCGGTGATTCCTGAGACCAAACCAGATTTGCTGCTTCATCAAGAACTGCCGGAAGCATCACGTATTCCACTTCTTCAGCAAATGGCAAACGATCTCCCCTCGCAAAAACATCTGGCCCATATAGCGACCTCTGAAATGGGTTGGGAAAGGAATAAATGCGCTCTCTTCGGGCAAGTTGGGCAGTAAGCGGGTGGTATGCGCTGACCACCGCGTCATCTGGGATGACCGCGAAGAGTTCCTTCGCCGCAACCACCGAAGGATTAGAGGCCGACCAATCCCCTACGGTGCTGCGAGCCAAAGGAAGAGGAGACAACCAGTACCCAAATGCGAGCGAACACACTGCGACCGCACCGACCATTCGTTTGCGATAAGTAATGGGAACCCTCGCAATGCCGTAAACAGTACCGAACATCAAACTGGGCACGATGACTAGTGAGTAGTGATAGCCAATCTGGTGTTGATACCAAAAGGTGCTGATCAAGTTTGCACCGATTACGGCTGCGCTTGTGAGAGCAACACTGGGTGCAGCGATAAAGGCCAGAGCCGTAGGAGAGAGAAGTTGGAACAAATATGTGGGACGATCGTCGCTTGTGAGGTACTTCCACAACTCCAGCGGCTGACGGAATGCAACTCGAAACAACCCAGCGAAACCGCCGAATGGGATGCGCCATGAGTTTCTGAACGCAACGCCAGTAAACGAACGCATCACGACTAAAAACATGAGAGCCATGGCCCCCAAGGAGACGACAACGGTCCATGCACCCCTGCGGAGATCTCGCCTCAAAGCAACCCAGAGCCCAATGGGTATAACGATCAACGCGACGTCCTCTTTGACGAGCAATGCAAGAACCACCGAAATCCAATACCAGTTCCACTTCCTCTCCAGTGCGGACCACAGCACAACCCCAATGAGCAATCCAAGAAACGAGTCGGGATGAAAATTCTCGACGTTGGTTAAACCAACCGCAGGATGCAGCAAATAAACAGCCGCAAATATGAAACCCATGGCGTCGCTATTCAAGGCTTTTCGTGTATACGCATATAACGGCAAAGCACCGAATCCGAGTGCGAATGATTGGATAACGAACAGGACAGATGTTGAGGATGTGACCCAATAGATCGGGACGATGAAGAGCAAGATAAAGGATGAATGGTCACCGAAAAGATTGCGACCCATCAACGTTACGAATGGTGACTGCCAGCGCGAAAGCAACCAAATACCTTGATCGTAAAGACCAAAATCGTATGCAGAACTGCCAAGCCCTCGATGGACTCCAACCGTAAGCCAAGAGAAATACAACGAATAACCGAGGACAAGGGCGAGAACCCCGATTGACCACAAGTTTTTGGATCGCCTCACAGCGAGCACACTACTGCTGGTTCGCTCTTACATCTTTTGCGATTGCGGAGAGAACGCCGTTAATGAACCGCCCCGATTCCTCCGTAGAAAATCGTTTCGCCAACTCGACAGCTTCGTTGATGACAACCGCCCGAGGAACACTCCAACGATGAACAAGTTCGAAAGTTGCGATGCGCAAAATGATGAGGTCGATGATCGGCATCCGAGCAAGTGTCCAACCAATGAGGTTTTGTTCGATGAAACCATCTAGTGACGGTTGGTGCTCGTCGACGCCAGCGACGATATCGACTGCCATATCATCGACTGGCAACACTTGAGCCTCGACGACAGTGTGGCCAGCACTTGTCTTTGCTTGAGCCTCGTACAAAACATGAAGTGCTCGCTCACGTGCCGACGATCTTGCGTCATGCGAAATTGAAAATGGCGAACGCGGTGAGGAAGTCATCAAACCCGCGTGATGTAATCGCCGGTTCGAGTATCTACCTTCACTCGATCACCAATGTTGACGAACAAAGGAACTTGAATTACTTTGCCCGTCTGCAAGGTGGCAGGTTTGCGAGCGCCTGAAACACGATCACCTTGGATGCCTGGTTCCGTTTGGGCAATCTCAAGTTCGACCGAGGGAGGAATCTCGACGCTTACGATTTCTCCATTGTGTGTGGCGATGATTGCAACTGCATTTTCGATCAGATAGTCGGCGGCTTCGCCAAGCGCAACGGGCTTGACAGGAATCTGATCGAACGACGATGTATCCATGAATACATAATCGTCTCCGTCCATGTACAGGAATTGCATGTCGTTCTTTTCCAAGATCGCCTGCTCTACACGAATACCCGCATTAAATGTTCGATCTAGCATGTTGCCAGTCTTTAGATTGCGCAATCGAGTGCGCACGAATGCTCCACCCTTGCCAGGCTTTACATGTTGAAATTCGACAACGGTGTACAGGGTTCCGTCGAGGTTCAGCGTGATGCCGTTTTTCAGGTCGTTGGTGGTGATTGCAGGCACAATTGCTCTTTCTGACTGTGGGTAAATACGTGACAGCCTGTGGACTCAACAAGGACTAAGTCCTCAATTCGAACACCGCCGAGACCTACACGATAGAGCCCAGGCTCCACCGTTACTACTTCCCCAGCCGTTAACGGATCTTTTGCGTTTCTTCGCAACCAGGGCATTTCATGAATTTGCAAACCGACGCCGTGTCCTGTTCCATGAGTGAACTCATGCCCTAGCCCGTGTCGATCGAAAACTTCGCGACATACGCCATCGACTTCGTTGCCTACCACGCCTGCCCTCACCGCACGCACCCCACAGGCTTGCGCTTCAATCACCATTTGGTGCATGCGAACAAGTTCAGGATCGCATTCTCCCAAAAGATATGTTCGCGTCATATCTGAGTGGTATCCATCAATCAGCGCTCCAACGTCGATCACCACACTGTGACCCTCTCGAAGCAAGGTCGATGTAGGACGATGATGCGGCAAGGCCGAATTTGGCCCAGTAGCAACAATTGTTTCGTAGCTTGGGCCATCGGCACCGAAACGTCTCATCAAAAGTTCGAGTTCATCTCTAACATCCCGCTCGGAGATTGAACCTGAAAGAGCCGAAAACAACAGCGGCTCAACTTGCGCGAGTGCGCGATCTGCGATATCCGATGCCTGGGAAATACGTTGCAACTCTGAATCACTTTTAACTCTTCGCAGCCCTTGGACAACGCCCTCGGCACCGACGAAAGCACTTGAACAAGATGCCGAATACTGTTGTAGTTGGCGCACAGTCAAATCGTTTGGGTCGTACCCACACTTGGCTACGCCGCGAAGGCAATTTGAGACAACCTCCAATAACGAATTGCTATCTTGCGCAAGAACCACCTCTACTTCCGCGCCAGCAATTGATAGTTGGTCTACCGCGTGCTGCACGTACCTTCCATCCGTAACCAGAGTTGAAGATTTAGATCTGACGATGAGGACGCCCGCAGAGCCAGTGAAACCAGTCAACCAACGAATGTCGATCAGCGAAGTGACAAGAAGAGCATCGACCCCGAAACCATCCGATGCCACCAAAAAAGCACGATCGCAACGCCCGGATACAACTATCGGGGAGAGCAACCGCTGCATCGAACGCCGCTGTTAAGAGAGATGGCTTGCAACGGCCTGAATTGCCAAGGAATATCCTTTTGCACCAAAACCAGCGATCGTGCCAACCGCAACGGGAGCAACAACGCTTTCATGACGCCAAGATTCTCTCCGCTGTGGATTGGAGAGGTGAAGCTCGACAACTGGGCCATCGAATGCACTTAACGCATCATGAATGCTCCATGCGTAATGTGTAAACGCTCCTGGGTTAATGACGATTGCTGAATGCACACCTCGTGCTGCGTGAATTGCGTCGACAAGTTCTGAAGAACTGTTGCTCTGCATCGCAACCAATTCGAAACCCAAATCCTTTGCGGCAGATTGCGCATTCGATACGTGCGTTGACAATGTTTCGGAACCGTAGATATGCGGCTCTCTCTGACCGAGCAAATTAAGATTTGGTCCGTTGAGCAACAAAATACTGCGCGACTTAGCCATGCAACTACAGTACTTCCATTGCCTCAAGCGTTTGGTGCACAATTTGCGGCTGGATACCTGCCACCGTTTCTACCCCTTGCGGGCCGTCCAACACGAAGGTAAGACCATCAAGTGCCTTCTTATCCTTAGCCATCAAAGTCACTAAACGATCGAGAGAGCAAGACTTAGGGATTGCTGTCTGCAGGCCGTATGTTTCACCCACTATGCGTAGGTGATAGTCAACCCGCTCTTTCGGTATGCGTCCAAGCGAATGTGCCAACTTCGAAGCAAAAATGAGGCCAATTGCTACCGCTTCACCATGCGCTAACGCAAAATTAGTTTCAATTTCGATTGCATGACCAAGTGTGTGACCATAGTTAAGTAGTGCGCGCAAGCCTCCCTCGCGCTCATCGGACGACACGATGTCTGCCTTAATCTGCGCACACCGCGCCACACGATCGTCTAGATCCAGCGAGACCAAATCGTCGCCGGTAAGAAAATGGTACTTTGCCATTTCGCCATGACCGCAACGTAACTCTTTACTGGGAAGCGTCGCTAGAAAAGCTGTGTCGCAGATAACCGCCTTAGGTTGCCAAAATGCGCCGACCAAATTTTTGCCTGCGGGAAGATTGACGCCGGTTTTACCACCTATCGCTGCATCCACCATTCCGACTAACGAAGTGGACACATGAATGACGTCGGTGCCACGATGCCAGGAAGCAGCTGCGAAACCCGCAACATCGGTGACCATCCCACCCCCGACACCGATAATCAGATCGTTTCGTGTGATACCCCACTGTGCAAACGATTCGCACAATTGTTGAATCGTTTGCAACGACTTGAATTCTTCTCCCCGACCTATATAGGCGGTTTCGCATTGAAGTCCAGCAGCCTCGACCATGTCTGATACTTGATTATCGATGCCTTGCTGAGTGATGATCACTGCACGCTTTGCTTTTTTCGGAAAGTACTTCGGTAGAGAGGAAACCGCTCCCATTCCAACAACGACATCGTAGGAGCGATCGGCCAATTCAACTTTTACGATGCGCGAACTCATGATTGTGCCTCAGCCGTGATCGCATTAGTCACTTTGAGCACGACATCGGCCACCGACAAGTGCCCTGTTTCGATCCGAATTGTTGCAACATCTTCATACAGCTCGAAACGATCCTTGGCCATCGTTGTCAGTGCTCCCCGAGCGTCGCCGTCCAGCAACGGACGTTTCGATGCCTTGGAAGTGCGCTGCAGTAAATCTTCGACGGGAGCGTCAAGCCAAACGACGCACCTTGCATTTTCCTTGATCAATTTTCGATTAATTGGGTTGAGCACGATCCCACCACCAGTAGAAATCACAGTGTCATTGCCCAAACGAACTGTCTCGAAGGCTTTGTTGAGTGCTGCAACTTCGGCATCTCGGAATGCAGCCTCACCATCTTGCGCAAAAATTTCTCGTACAGATCGTCCGGACTGTTGAGCGATGAGATCATCCGTATCGATGAACTGGGCATCAATGCTTCGCGCAACCTTGGCACCAACAGATGACTTTCCAGTACCCATCAAACCCACAAGAACTATTGCTTTTCCAACGGCCTGATTATCGCCCGTGTTCACTTCAGTGAGGCGGCAAACGACCGCGCGTTTCGCACGAATTCTTCCACCGAATCGCCACCAAACTTGCGCTGTGCTTCGTCGGCCAACACCAGCGCAACCATCGTTTCGGCAACTACACCCATGGCTGGAACCGCAGTTACGTCGGTTCTCTCTTTGAAACTCTTGGTCTCTTCTTTTGTGACCGTGTCGACTGTTTTTAGTGTTGGCTTATTGAGCGTCGCAAGAGGCTTCATAGCGGCGCGAACTACTAACAACTCTCCTGTGGTCATGCCACCTTCAGTGCCACCGGCAAGCGTTGTTTCACGTCGATAATCTCCCGTTACCGAATCGAAGGTAATCGCATCGTGAGCTTGGCTGCCTCGCCTACCCGCGACTTCAAATCCGTCGCCGATTTCGACACCTTTAACCGCTTGAATGCTCATCAATGCCTGAGCGAGTAGACCATCGAGTTTCCTATCCCAGTGCACATAACTACCCAAACCAACTGGCAAACCGTAAGCCAAGACTTCGACGATGCCTCCGAGCGAATCGCCGTCTTTCGCCGCTGCTTCAATTTCCGCGATCATCGCTGCCTCTGCATCCGAGTTGAAGCATCGAACTGGGGAGTCATCAACTTTTTGCAAGTCGGCGATAGTTGGGCGCGTCGAAGACAAAGATTTAGCTGACCCCATTTGGGTTACGTGGGAGAGAATGTCCACATTGATCGTTGAAAGAAATATCTTGGCGAGTGCGCCAGCAGCTACGCGGGCTGCAGTCTCTCGAGCGCTGGCACGCTCCAACACATCGCGAGCGTCAGAGAACCCGTACTTCTGCATACCTGATAGATCGGCATGGCCGGGGCGTGGCTGAGTAAGAGGTTTTTTCGTCTTGCCCGGAGCCGGGGACATTTCTTCATGCCAGACATCACTTCTAAACCACTCTGTGTTCTTGATCTCTATTGCAACTGGAGATCCAAGAGTGCGACCATGGCGAATGCCGCCAAGAAGCTCTATTTCGTCGACTTCGAAACGCTGGCGGGGGCCGCGCCCATAGCCCAGGCGCCGCCTTCCCAATTCGTTCTGAATTTGCTCTGCCGTGACATTAAGCCCGGCCGGCAAACCCTCAACGATGACCACGAGAGCTTGTCCGTGGCTTTCGCCCGCGGTGAGGTAACGCAACATGCGTACAGGCTACCGCTCACCAATAGCCGACCTTGGCCTATTTAATACTCCAGGGCACCTACCGTTTGCGCAATTCTTCGAGCGCTGCGTTTCTCATTACCCCAACGTCTGGCATTCTGCCGAACCAAGCCAGCTGTTGCAAAGCGGCCTGCTGAACCAACATTTCCAGTCCGTCAACCGTGGTGGCACCAGCCTGTCGAGCAGCACGCAAGAACGCAGTTTCTAACGGGAAGTACACCACGTCAAGAACGGTGAGTTTTGCATGCAAGTTGTCGGGAGAGATAGGGCTCTCTTGATTCCCCATTCCGACTGAAGTTGCATTGATCAGAACCGATGAAGTCGCGATGTCGCTGGTAGATCCGACCCGCGCCACCCCAACAAGAGATGCGGTGCTCTGTGCGTTTTCGGCAGACCGATTAACTATTGCGATGTCGCTGGCTCCACTTCGAGCAAGTGAAAAAACAATGCTCCGAGCCGTTGCACCCGCGCCCAGAACAACGCAACTTGCACCCTGTATTGCTGCCCCGCAATGCATCAATGCCGCGCACGCGCCGTCACCGTCGGTGTTGGTACCGATCATCTGCCCATCTGCTTCGAAAATGACAGTGTTGACAGATCGAGATTCGAGTGCTCGTTCATCGCATCGGTCCATCGAAGAAAATGCAAGTTCTTTATGTGGCATCGTTACAGACAGACCTCGCAACCCTGCGGTTTGAGCGTCCTTGAGCATTTCGGCGAACTTCTCGACGGCCACATCGACCGCGATGTACGTTGAATCCAAATTCTGGTGCTGGAAGACCGCGTTATGCATTGCCGGCGAAAGGCTGTGCATGGTTGGATACCCAACTACCGCCGCCTTGACTTGCTTATCGCTGCCAAATATGTTCACGGCAACAAACCTGCGGCTCTTGCCGTTGCGACGTTTGCTTCGTGTTGTGCAAGTGTTGCGGCGAACGTATGCCCACCGTCCGCATCGGACAGCACATAGTAAAGGTAGCGACAAGGTGTTGGAGCGTTGCTGCAGATTGGGTCGCCGCTTGATGGATTTGGGGCTGGATGCAGTGCGGCATCGATTGCTGCACGACCGGGGCTTGCAATTGGTGTCGGGGGTAAACCTTTGTAGAGATACGTGTTGTATGGGCTGTCTAATGCTTTCAAATCACTAAATGTTGCGTCGACTGGTGCGTTGTAGTAAAGCGTTGCGTCAATTTGCAGCTTCATCCCGATTTCAAGTCGGTTATAAATCACTCGAGCAATCTTTGCCCTATCGGACCCCAACTTTGCTTCACGCTCAATCATCGATGCAACGATAAGTGCTTTATATGGGCTTACTCCCACGAGTTTTTGAGAGTCGTCAAGCCCTACTTGCCTTGCTACTCGTTCAAGTAACGCAACCATTCGCTGAACAACTTGAGCCTCATTTTCGTCGCCAGAAACTTGGTAGGTATCGGGGAAAAGCAAACCCTCCAACGTGCTCACCGCTGGAGGGCGATACTGAGACACGATGCTCGGATCGTTGGCTGACGCGACAAATTGATCGGCGCTCAGGCGCATTGTTTTTTCTGCAAGCCTTTCGGCCATTTGCGTGATAACGAAGCCTTCCGGAAACGTCACCTTGGTGAAGGTTGCAGATGGCGGAATCTTGAGACGAGCCATGATGTCGCCCATATGAGACTTTGGCGTGATTTGGTAATAACCGGGAACGAGATCTACCCCGCCCTTGCGGGCGACATACCAACGAAATACTGATGCATTGGTAATAAAACCTTCATCGCGCAAACGTCCGCTGATTGACGAAATGCTGTCGCCTTCATTGACCGTAAACGTTGCTTCGATCCCAGAACCACCAGATGGATTGACTTCGTGCAAGTACCACAGACCTATCGCGCCGAAAAGCAGAGAAACCGCAACAACGATAAGTACCGCCAATACAAGGGGCCTAGAGAGGTGTCGCAACTCCTCCCTGACCACATCGGTTTCGACATCAGACTTCAACGCAAGAGCCGAAGGATGGTCCCATGGGTCGTCGCGCCAAGATTCCGCGATTTCTATGTGTTCCTTCTTTTTTTTCAAAAGAGGATCGATCATTGTGTCTGACCTTGTGCCATTTGCTCCTTGCGACGATCCAACCATCCCTGAAGAATTACTGCAGCGGCCACTTTGTCAATAATTTTCCGACGTTCTTGTGCATTCAACTCATTCTGCATCAAAAGGTGGTCGGCTGTGACTGTGGACTTGCGTTCGTCAAAAGTAACAACAGGTACACCAACAACCTGCGAAATCTGATCTACTTCGGTGAGCACAAGTTGCGCAGCCTGCAACATCTGGCCATTCATGCTGACAGGAAGGCCTACCACTACCACTTCAGCCTCGTACTCTTCGACTACCAACTTGATGGCATCGTGGTCTGCTGAACGAGCCCCGCCTCGCTGAATTACCGAATGTGGAGATGCGAGAGTGCCGCTGGCGTCGCTGGTTGATACACCGATTCGTTTACTTCCCAAGTCAATGCCGACTGCTCGCATGCTAAGTGGAAAGCACCTTTGCAACAGCTGAGCGCGCAAGCTCGAGCGCGGCATCGATAGCCGAAGGATCCTTGCCACCGGCCGTAGCAATGTCGCCCTTGCCTCCTCCACCGCCACCGACCGCCTTAGCTGCATCGCGAATGAGATCGCCGGCCGCTACGGACACATCAGACGAAACGGTTGCGACGAGTGCAACCCCGCCCGTATCGGTTACGCCGCCTAACACAACAATTTTGATAGCCGCATTTTGACGGATTGCTAGAGCTAGTTCGCGTAAGTCATTTGGCGTCACGCCATCTACTCGAGAGACAACTACACCACCTTGTGCTGAAGCAGCCATCTCCGATGCACGCGAAGTGGCTTGCGCTGATCTCAACGACCTGAGCTCCTCGCCAAGTGCTTTGTTTTCGTCAATTTTTCGTTGTATTGCTGAGACCAATTCGGAAGGCTGGGCCCCGAGCAACGATGCGGCGGCAGTAAGCGTGCGGTGATGAGCAAGTACGTATTCAACGGCATTCGCACCAGTTACAGCTTCTATTCGTCTGAGGTTGGAGCCGATTGATGACTCCGTCACCACTTTGACTATTCCGATGTCGCCCAAAGCGCCGACATGAGTGCCGCCACAAAGTTCTACGGAAACGCCTGCTTCCAATACACGAACGATGTCACCGTACTTATCGCCAAAGAAAGCTATTGCACCCGCAGCGGTTGCTTCGTCTTTAGAAGTTTCATATGCACGTACAGGACCGTTGGCGATTAGTTGCTCGTTGGTCAAACGCTCGATTTCCTCTATCTCGCTGGCACTAACAGGTGCGTAATGGCTGAAGTCGAAACGTAATCGATCGGGCGAAACGTGTGATCCGGCCTGTTTCACATGTTCGCCAAGAACTTGACGGAGCGCCCAATGCAACATGTGTGTTGCGGTGTGGTTGCGACGCGTGGCATCCCGAGCAACCACATTGATTGAAGCCTTCGCGCTCTGACCGACCTCAATATCTCCGCTGACGATCGAACAGGTATGTCGACGCAATCCCGGCAGAGCAAACGTTGTGTCAAGTACCTGCACTTCGCCACTCTCTGTTCGGATGGTTCCCGTATCGCCAACTTGTCCACCGCTCTCGGCATAGAAAGGTGAAACATCAAGGAATACTTCGACGATTCCAGGCCCTGCTTCAATATTTTGCAACACGGCCAAGACCGTTGCTTCGCATTGGTTACTTACATATCCAACAAAATTCGTAGTGCCGAACTGCTCCATTACTTCGCGATACGAATCAACCGTGGCAGCGCTTACCGATGATCCCTTGCGCGCGTTCTTTGCACGATCGCGTTGCTCCTGCATTTCTTTACTAAAACCAGCGACATCAACCAGGACGCTTCTCTCGCCGGCGATTTCTTGAGTGAGCTCAATTGGGAAGCCATAAGTGTCGTGCAAGGTAAAGGCTGTCGTGCCGCTCATTGTCTTGGCACCAGCAGACAGCTCGCCTTCCAAAATTGTGAGACCAGTTTTTAGCGTTTGCCGAAAACGTTCCTCTTCGCGCGAGAGAACATTGACTATGAAATCTTTATTGGCCAAGAGGTCGGGATATGCGCCAGACATGACGGAAATGGCGGTTTCGGCGAGCGTTGGCATGACCAGTTTCTCGGTGCCTAAGAGATAAGCGTGCCGAACGGCGCGTCTGATGATACGACGCAATACATAGCCGCGATTCTCATTGGAGGGGAAAACCCCATCGTTTACCAGCATCATTGAAGAACGGGCATGCTCGGCAAGCACTCGAAGGCTGAAACTATCTCGGTCGTCGTAATCACCAATCTTGTATTTCTTTGACGTCAGCGACTGTGCACTTTCAATCATCGGAAAGAGCACGTCTGTTTCCCATACGGAATCGGTGCCTTGCATTAGTGCAAGGATTCGCTCTAGACCAGCACCTGTGTCAATCGATGGCTTTGGAAGCGGCGTACGACTTCCGTCCTTCGATTGGTTGTATTGCATGAACACCAAGTTCCAGAACTCCATATAACGATCTCCGTGTGGATCGTGGAGCGGCCCACCCTCCGGACCAAAAGCTGGTCCCCGGTCGATATGAATTTCGGAACATGGGCCACATGGACCAGCATCTCCCATTTGCCAGAAATTATCCTCATCACCGAGCCGCTGAATTCGACTCATTGGAACGCCTACTACTTCGTGCCAGATTTGTTCGGCCTCGTCATCGCTCTCGTGAACGGTGATCCACAATCGATCGCCATCGAAACCAAAAACTTCGGTAACTAACTCCCAAGCCCATGGAATGGCATCGCTCTTGAAATAGTCGCCGAAACTGAAGTTGCCCATCATCTCGAAGAAAACAAGATGTCGTTTTGTGCGCCCTACCTCATCGAGGTCGTTGTGTTTACCACCGGCACGCGTGCATTTTTGAACCGTGACCGCGCGCTTAAACGGTGCTGCCTCATCGCCTACGAAATACGGCTTGAAAGGGACCATCCCTGCGACGGTGAATAACACCGTTGGATCATGAGGGATAAGACTTGCAGAAGGAACAACTGTGTGCGCCTTAGACGCAAAAAAACCCTCAAAGGCCTTACGCAGATCATTTGCGCTTGATATAGCGGGGCGACTTCCAGACATTGACCTCAGTCTAGTTATACCGAATTGGGCAATACCGCTTTATTTATCGGGAGTTTGGGTCTTGGTTGAAGATCACGTCTGATTCCGAAGTTGAAGTCTCAACATCGTCCGAGCGCAAATTGCGTACGATTTCGATTCCTTGGTTGACCAACTTGACCGCACCATCAAAAATATCTGTTGCTATCTGTGCGGGTGTTAGTTGATCAGCGGCATCACGCGCTTTTTCCTTGACATATCGAAGACCAAAAATTCCCGCGACAGCTCCTAGAGCAAACCAAAAAAGTCTTTTCATCATGATCTACATCCCTCTTTCATCTCGACAGCAAGGGGTTAACCCCGGTAATAGGGCGATCGCCTGACTGCGCGTCCTTCAGTTTGCGCAGGAAGGTAGTCCTGTTCCACCTTTTCCACATCCCGAACATCATTATGTGGTGACTGATATCCGACTCCATGCCCCAATTCACTAGCTCCCGAATAGTGGGAGTCTCGAAGATGAGGAGGAACTTCGACATCTGCCCCATTTCGCACGTCGTCACGGGCAGTCCAAATTGCTTGAGCTACATGGTTACCTTTGGGGGCTCGGGCTAGATACACGGCGCCCTGGGCCAAGTTCAGTTGAGCCTCGGGAAGTCCTACTGCGTGAAGAGCCTGGGAAGCAGCAACTGCAACAACGAGTGCCTGGGGGTCGGCCATGCCGATGTCCTCACTCGCAAAAATGATCATTCGTCGTGCAATAAATGAAGGATCGTCACCGGATTCAAGCAAACGAGCTAACCAAAAGACTGCGGCGTCTACGTTGCTTGCGCGCATACTTTTGATAAACGCGGATATCACGTCATAGTGATCATCACGTCCATACTTCAATGCGCTGGTGCCTAGTGCGGCTTCAACGTGTTCGATGGATACATCGTTTGGCCGCGCCAAGGCACATGCGACTTCCAACGCCGTGAGGCTTTGCCTGCCATCACCACCAGATCGCTGCGCCAACAATGCAAGAGCATCGTCTTGAATTGTCAGGCCCTCTGCCTTCACCCCGCGCAACAGCAATTGAGTGATGTCATCAACCGTCAATGGCTCGAGCCTAAAGAGAGTTGAACGACTGCGCAGCGGTGCGTTCACTTCGAAGTAAGGATTCTCCGTTGTTGCTCCAATGAGGGTGATCACTCCGCTTTCGACCGAGGGAAGAAGCGCATCTTGCTGCGAAGTGGAGAATCGATGTATCTCATCGACGAAGACAATTGTTGAACGACCGTGTTGGCCTAAACGTTCGGTTGCACGCTCAATGGCTTCGCGCACATCTTTCACACCCGAAGTCACGGCAGATAGACGCTCGAAAGCACGATGCGTTGTAGATGCCACAACTTCGGCCAAGGTTGTCTTACCGGTACCCGGCGGGCCCCACAAGATGACTGACGACAAGCGATCGGCCTCGATCAGGATCCGTAATGGTGCGCCGATCGCAACAAGATGCTGTTGTCCGACTATCTCATCCAATGAACTCGGCCGAAGCCGAGCCGCCAGCGGAGACTGCGAACGCAATCGCTCTGCTATCGCAGAAGAGAAAAGATCGTCGGCGTGATTCACACCGTTTATCCGAATTAGCTCTTGGCCGGTGGAGGCAAGAGCCGAATACCCAACTCGTTTAACTGCGCGGGGTTAACAGGCGTAGGGGCGTTAGTCATTGGGTCACTCCCCGACTGCGTCTTTGGAAAGGCAATCACTTCCCGAATGTTTTCTTCGCCGGCCAGAATGGCAACCAGTCGGTCGGTGCCGAACGCGAAACCACCGTGAGGTGGAGCCCCATATTTAAAGGGCTGCAAAAAGAAACCGAATCTCTTGTCGGCATCCTCATCAGAAATACCAAGCTGTCTGAAAACCCGACGTTGCATCTCGGGATCGTGAATTCGAATTGAACCAGAACCTAATTCCCAGCCATTCAGCACAAGGTCATACGCGAGTGCACGGACGCTCATGGGATCGGACTCCAGGCGATCGATGTCGTCTGGGTGAGGTTGGCAAAATGGGTGGTGTCCAGGTTGGGGCTTGCCCGTAGTCGCATTGATTCCAACGAAGAGGGGGAAATCGATAACCCAAACGTACTTATAAGGTCCTTCATGCACGGGCGGTCGGGCAAGATCGTTGCGAAGGGTGCCGAGAACCTCGCAGGTCGTTGCCCACTCATCTGCCACGAGCAACAGCAAATCGCCGTTTTGCGCACCCATTGCCGAAACCAGCGATGACCGCTCGGAGTCGGACAGGAATTTTGCAACCGGAGAATCAAGCGCAAGTCCTTCGCCAACCTTCATCCATACGAGACCTTTAGCTCCAATTTGTTTTGCACGATCCGTCAGAGCATCAAGTTTGTTTCGGCCATACGCAGCCTGTTCTGGATAGAGCGACGCATCAACCCGGATTCCTTTGATGCACGCTGCTGAAGAGAAAGCCTTGAACTCGGTAGCCGCGAACACAGCAGTAAGTTCAACAAGCTCCATGCCAAAACGCATATCTGGCTTGTCGACACCGAATCTGTTCATTGCATCGCGCCAAGTGATTTGTTCGATTGGCGGCGGGGTCTCGCCGAGTACTGCTTCAGCCGCGGCGACAACTGCTTTACTAATGGCTGCCAACACGTCATCTTTCGTGACAAAACTCATCTCGGCATCCAGCTGCATGAATTCGTATTGCCTATCGGCTCGCAAGTCTTCATCGCGCAAGCAACGAGCAATTTGGTAATAGCGATCAATACCGGCGACCATCAACAATTGCTTCCATAACTGCGGTGACTGTGGAAGCGCATAGAACGAGCCAGGCTCCTTCCGTGATGGCACCAAAAATTCGCGGGCGCCTTCCGGCGTGCTTGGCATAAGGAATGGTGTTTCAACTTCTACAAATTGTTGAGCCTCCATTGCTCCGCGGATGGCCGAGTTGACCTTCGATCTAATTCGAAGGTTTCGTTGCATCCGTTCGCGCCGTATATCCAAATAGCGATACTTCAAGCGCACATTTTCATCTACGTCGTCCGCCCGAGCATCGATTGGGAAAGGTGGAGGTTCTGCCGCATTAAGCACAGTGATCGTGCAGTCCGAAAGCTCGATTTCACCAGTCGACAAATTCTTGTTGACGGTACCGTCTGGCCGCGGTTGAACCTTTCCAGAGATTTGGACAACCCATTCGCTGCGCACATCGACAGCATTGTCAACCACACATTGCACGATCCCTGAATAGTCGCGAACATCGAGAAACGCCAGATGTTCGCCATGCTCACGACGCCGAGCGACCCAACCGCACACCGTTACCGTCGAGCCAACATCGGTTGCACGCAAATTCGCACAAAGATGGGTACGTAACGTTGTGGACTCGATACTGCGGTTCTGTTGTGTAGGCATGAACCTAAGAGCCTAGTTTCTGAAGTTCCAATCGAATCGTTTCCAATACATTGGACCTTGGGCAAGTGAACTGCAGTCCGTCACCCATCGGACGTATAACAACCGTTCCCTGCTCTACCTCATCAGACCCAATGATCACGGCAATGGCGGCACCGCTACGATCGGCTGCTTTCATTTGAGCCTTCATACTGCGATTATCGAACCCACGGTCTGCGGAAACTCCGTTCGATCGGAGCAAAAGGCACAACTCTGCGGCGTGGATGCCGCCTGTTGTGTCAACAACAAACACCGAAACATCCGTATTCGGCGCGGCAAAGACGTTCTCTGCATCACATGCCAGCAACGTTCGGTCGAGACCAATGGCAAAGCCAATGCCGGCTGTGGCTGGACCCCCCAATTGCTCTACCAAACCGTCGTAGCGCCCACCTCCGCCTATCGCAGTATGTGCAGCTGTGAGTGCGGTGCTTACGAACTCGAATGTTGTGCGGCGGTAGTAATCGAGGCCACGTACCAACCGATCTGACAATGTGTACTTAATGTTCATCGCATCAAGTGCCGCGAGAACAGACCTGAAATGCTCTGCAGCTCCATCACTCAGATAATCNCGGATTGTTGGAGCACCACTAATGACTTTCTGGTCTTCAGTGCGCTTCGAGTCCAGCACTCGAAGAGGGTTCTTCTCAAGTGTTATTAGTGAATCAGCGCTGAGCAGCGCAGCATTCGTCGTGAAATACTGACGAAGNGCCTCTGTGTACTTATCGCGATCACCTTCATCACCAAGCGTGTTGATGAATAGCTGAACCTGTTGAAGTCCAAGTTTTTGGTAAAAATTACTTGCNAGCGAAATAACTTCTGCGTCGAGCATTGGATCATCAACACCAAGTGCCTCAATCCCAACCTGATCGAATTGCCGATAGCGACCTTGTTGAGGTTTCTCATAACGAAAGTTGGGGCCCGCGTACCAAACCTTCCACGGGGTGGTCGGTCTGTGTTCTACAAACGCTCGACAGACGCTTGCAGTTTGTTCCGGACGAAGCGCGATGCGCCGACCGCCCTTGTCTTCAAAGTCGTACATTTCCTTAGTTACTACTTCGGTCGAGTCTCCCAGACGCAAAAACACACCAAGTTCTTCGAACATCGGTGGAATGATGTATTGATACCCGGCACGCTCCACTACCTCGGCAAATGATGATTGAAATTGGCGCCACCGAGACGAGTCTGGGGAGAGGATGTCCCTCGTGCCTGGGCTCGAAGCAAATGAACTCACACAGGAAGATTAGACGCTGGATGCTCGCCCGACATCACACGATAAGCGTCATATACAGAATCAATCCGTTTGATTGTTCGTAACACCGACTGCAGATGGCTCGGGTCTGCAAATTCGAACTCGAAGCGCATCTTGGCCACACGATCCTGACCTGTTTGGGTCGTGCAGGCAACGATATTAACGTGCTCCTCGCTGAGGGCATTGGCAACGTCCCTCAGCAGGCGCGAGCGGTCCAGTGCCACTACCTCTACTGCCGCAACGAATGTGGCGCCCCTCAGGTTGCCGCTCCACTCCACATCGACAACTCGTCCGACATTGTTGGATATGGCCATAATCGCCGTTGAGCAGTCGGAACGATGGACATTTACGCTGCGATCAGCAACGATGAAACCGATGATCTCGTCGCCAGGAACTGGCGTACAACACTTCGACAAGCGAACGATGCTCTGGTCGAGCCCCTCAACATGAATTCCGGCCTGTTGAATACTGTCCAAACCGGCTGAATCAAAGCGCATCCCTACAGAAAGCTGCTCGCCAAACTCGCCGTCACCGAATGCCCTGGATAAACGATTGGCAAATGAATCTGCTGCGACGTGACCTTCACCAATGGCCAGGAACAATGCGGCCGCGTCCGAGTAATTCATTGCCGACATTTCGAGATTGAAGGCTTCGGATTCCAATACCTGTTGAACGGGCATACCTAAATGACGTATTTCTTCGACAAGATCATCGCGCCCTGTTTCGACCAAGTCCTCCAGCCGTTCACGCGAGAACCATTGTTTAATCTTGCTTTTTGCTTTAGGCGACACAACCGAGTTGATCCACTCTTCCATCGGGCCTGGCTCATCAGCCGTGGACGTAAGCACCTCACACGTGTCGCCAGAATTGAGCAGCGAATCGAGGGGAACCAAGCGCCCGTTGACGCGGGCCCCAATGCATGAGTGACCGACCTCCGTATGCACCGCGTACGCAAAATCGACTGGAGTTGCATTGACGGGGAGCGAAACCACCCTCCCCTTCGGCGTGAAAACGAACAGCTCGTCCTGATCAAGATCGGTCTTGAGACTTTCTAAGAACTGTCTTGGGTCGGATACTTCGTCCTGCCAGTCGATGATTCGATTGAGCCAATCGATGTCCGTGCTCGCGATGCCATCTTTGTATGACCAATGAGAAGCGACGCCCCACTCCGCACGCTGGTGCATATCGCGAGAACGTATTTGCACCTCTATTGGCTTACCGCCCGGGCCAATCACTGTTGTATGCAGAGATTGATAGAGGTTGAACTTAGGCATTGCGATGTAGTCCTTAAACCTGCCGACCACAGGTTTCCAATGTCCGTGGATGCAGCCGAGTGCCGAATAGCAGTCCTTGACCGAATCAACAATGATGCGAACNGCCATTAGGTCAAAAATCTCGTCAAAGTCCCGACCTTTTTGCACCATCTTTTCGTACAAACTCCAAAGATGTTTCCCGCGTGCCGTCAGTTCTGCCTTGATATTTACTTCATTCAGCCAACCATCAACCTGACCAAGTGCTTTTGCCAGATATACGTCGCGCTCAGGGGCGCGTGTTGAAACCAGATAATCCAACTCTGCATATCGTTTTGGATAGAGCGCCGCAAACGACAGATCCTCCAACTGTTGCTTCATCTCTTGCATTCCCAAACGATGCGCGAGTGGGGCGTAAATGTCGAGCGTTTCTTGGGCAACCCGACGTTGTTTATCTATCGGCGCGGACGCAATCGTGCGCATGTTGTGCAAACGATCAGCGAGCTTAATAATGAGAACCCTTAAGTCGCGTGCCATCGCAACGAGCATCTTGCGCATGGTCGCTGCCTGCTGTGCTTCACGCGAATCGAATTGCAGCCGTTCCAACTTCGTCAGCCCGTCAACAATTCCGGCAATCTCGGCACCGAAATTGCTCTCTACATCCGCAAGGGTGATTTCGGTGTCCTCAACTGCATCATGCAACAGAGCCGCGACCAAAGAGACTTCGTCCAAGCCGATTTCAGCCACAATCCTGGCGACAGCTAGAGGATGACTTACATACAGTTCACCACTCATTCGCGACTGGTGCTTATGAGCCGAACTTGCCATTGCGTATGCGGCATTCACTTGCGTAATTGATGCCTTCGGATGGTTTTGTTTGAATGCGCTGAGGAGCGGCAATAACTCCTGATTAACTGCAGACTGGTTACGACGCCATGGCAGTACCCGCGATGTTGTGCTCATTTAGAGCCTCCCATAACTAAAAGTGTACGGGAACTTGAGTTGACTAACGGCGACGCTTTTTACGTGGACGAGGCGGATGCGTAAGAGCCGAGCTTGCAAGAACTACTTCGCGTTCGGAGTCTTGGGCGGTTGCGGCAACACGTTGAATCGTCTTTTTACCGGATCCGGCAATGCGCGCCATCTCGGAGCCAGTATGGATCTCATCAGCCAAAGACGCGTATTTGGACTCGCGGGTCTTGAATTGTGCCAACAGCGGAGTAGCAACAAAAATTGACGAATAGGCGCCAAGCAACAGACCGACCAACAAAGCAATTGCAAATTCCTCCAAGGCAACTGCACCCAACACCCACGAACCAAGAACGAGCAGAGACAACACCGGCAGAACCGCTGCAAGCGAAGTATTGATGGAACGCATCAGCACTTGATTCATTGAAACGTTGGTGATATCGGCATAAGAAACACGTGAAGCTGCGTATCGCGCTGTGTTGTCATGAACCTTGTCGAAAACCACAATTGTGTCGTAGAGAGAAAATCCAAGAATTGTCAAGAATGCGATTACCGTGGCGGGCGTTACGGCGAGGCCCGTAATCGAATACACGCCAACACTGATCAGCACGTCGTGGACCATCGCCAAAATCGCCGAAAGTGCCATTTTCCATTCGAACCGCCAGGCAATAAACACCGAAACCAGAACAAAAAAGATCAGCAGTGCTCGCACTGCCTTTTCCGTAATGCTGCGGCCCCAAGATGAACTGACAGACGAAACGCTGACATCTTGAACATCAACCTTTGCCTTCTCGGCTAGTGCGCTTTGTACTGCCGATTTAACCTCGGCGGTTTGCTCGGCTACTTGCACTCGAATCCTTGATCCATCCGAACCATTTAAGGATTGAATTTTTGCGTCTGCAGTATCGACCCTGTTCGCTTCAAGAATTGCAGTCACGTCTTCGATCTTGATTGACGTTGCGGGGACTTCCCAAGCGACTCCACCCTCAAAGTCGATACCTAGGTTGAGGCCTCGAGTGAACAACGACAACATCGTTACGACGATCAGGAATAACGATAAACCGAAACCCCACCAACGTCGGCCTACGAAATTGAAGGTTGTTTCACCGCGATACAGGCGAGTCAGAACTCCGCTCATTGGGCAACCCCTTCCGACATTCGCACTCCCAAGACCTTCCGACCATTAAGCAAACGTGTACGGGCAAGCAGAAGGACCGAAGGCCTAGTGAACGAATACGCAACAATTACATCGCACAGAGTAGATAGGCCAAGGAAGAAAGCGAAGCCACGAACCGAACCGACAGTTAGCCACCACAGCGTGATAGCTCCGAGAAACGACACGGTGTCGGCGGCCAAAATTGTCCGCCATGCCGAAGCGAAGCTCCGTTGAGCCGAACCACGCAGGGTTTTGCCCGACTGCAATTCGTCTTTCATCTTCTCGAAGAACACAACGTACGAGTCGACTGTTACGCCGATCGAAACGATGATTCCAGCGACGCCAGAAAGGGTGAGCGCAAGGCCATTGGTCTTGGAGAGAAATGCAACAACGCTCCACAACAAAGAAAAAGAAATGGTGAGACCGCCGAGAATAACGATTGTCAACAGGCGGTAGTAAAAGAAGAAAAACAAAACTACGAGCAGCACACCGACAAGCCCTGAAATGATTGCGGCACGCAGCGAGTCTTTACCCAACGTTGGTGAGACTGTTTGAACTGTTGCAACGGCGAACTTGACTGGAACCGCACCAAACTCCAGGATCTTTGCCAGGTCGCGGGCTTCGGCTTGCGTGAAATCACCAGAGATTTGAACAGTGCCGCCCGAGAAGATGGCTTCCTGAACGACTGGAGCAGAAATCACTTTGCCGTCCAGGACGATTGCGATCTGGCCGGTTGGGCAAACCGCATCACGATTGAAGCACTTGGTTGTTAGTGCATTCCAAAGATCAGCACCAGTTGGGCCGTCCTGCAAACCGACATTGACGACCCAATTTCCATTACTTACTTCTGCAGTTGCATCATTCGTGAACACCAAACCATCTGCACCTGCGGGACCAACGAGGAACGCACCACCCTTACCGTCTGTGAGAACGGCATTAACCGAAGGATCATTTGGATCATCCGAAACCTGAATATTTGGTGCAGATGCATCGGATGAAGGTGGAAGCGTTGTAGTTGCAGCACCTCGTACACGTGCGTTGCCAGGGCCGCTTGCCGCGCCCGGCAGTGTCGAATCTGAAGGAATTGTTGTTTGGCCAGGCAAGGTGGTTGTTGCAGATGTGTCGAGCGTGCCAGCCTGAAGTACGGGGCGAAGCAACACTTGACCCTGCCGACCAATAATGTCCAGCGCTCGTTGCTGATCATCTACGCCGGGCAGGTTGACAACAACTGTGTCTCCTTGGCGGATGATTTCGGGTTCGGCGACTCCGATCGAGTCGACTCGAGAACGAATGATGTTGATGGCAACATCTAGCGCAATTGCGTCATATTCACCCTCGGGCTGCAACGTGATGGATGCACCGCCCTGCAAGTCGAGGCCCAATGAGGGGACATTACCCGCAACCAAATTGGCAGCAAACAAACCAAAAACGATAACTACTACCCCAACAAGGGAAATAACTAAACGGCGAACCATGAATCAGACAACGACCCGAATGCGGTCGTTACTTTTTCTCTTCCGAATTGTCTGAACCTTGCGAATTCGTCGAGATTCGGTTGGCAACCGCGCTCTTCGAAACCCTAATTTCGGTGTCCTTGGCAATCTCAACCCAGAAATAGTTGTCTTCAACCGAAGAAATCCAACCGTAGATGCCGGATGACATTACGATCTCGTCGCCTTCTTGCAAACTGGATTGCAGGTTGCGAGTCTCCTTCTGGCGCTTGCGTTGGGGACGCAACAACAGAAAGTACATGGCGGCAAAAATGGCAATCAGCGGAAGCATCCCGAGGATGGAACCTCCACTGTTTGTGGTTTCGGCGGCGGACAATAGGTTCAGTGCGTTAAACATAAGGTGTCACTCTATACGCAACGGCAGTGCCAGCGGACTAGCCCCAGATGGCCAATGTTGATTGCCGGAACTGTGCAAAACGAGCTTCCAAAATGGCTTTTCTCATTAGATTCATAAAGTTAATCGTCCAAGCAATGTTGTGAACTGACACCAATCGCGACGCGGTTGGCTCACCCACCTGAAACAAGTGACGAATGTAACCACGGGTGTGGCGACTGCAGACCATACATCTACACGTTGCATCAATCGGATCCTCGCTAAGAGTAAATTCAGACCGCTTGAGATTGACCCTGCCAGATGATGTCAACGCCGTGCCATGCCGGCCAAGCCTGGTTTGCAACACACAGTCGAATTGATCGACGCCTAGATTCACGGCTTCAACCAATGATGCTGGATCCCCCACGCCCATCAAATAGCGGGGTCGATCCGTAGGTAGATGGGCAAGGGCAGCTGCAAGGGCTGGAATCATTTGTTCGCGGGTCTCACCAACCGACAATCCGCCGATGCCATAGCCATCGAAATTGAGTTCAGCCGTGCGCTTCGCACTCTCTTCTCGCATGTTTACATCGATACCGCCTTGCACGATTCCGAATAACGATTGATCATCACGAACATGAGCAACATGAGCCCTCTTTGCCCATGCCGAAGTTCGTTCGAGTGCCAAACGAACTACTGACGGTTCCGACGGCAACGGAGGACAAACATCGAGCACCATCTGAATGTCGGCGCCAAGCAATTGCTGAGTCGCTACAGCACCCTCTGGCGTATAACGATGAGAAGAACCGTCATAGGTTGAACGAAAAGTAACTCCATCATCGTCCACCGATGGATTGAGTGAAAATACTTGGAATCCTCCTGAGTCGGTAAGTGTGAGCCCACCCCATCCAGCGAATTTGCCTAGACCACCCAAAGTTGAAATTGTCTCTGCGCCAGGACGAAGCATGAGGTGATACGTATTCCCAAGAACAATTTGAGCGCCGAGATCTTCATAATCACTGGCACTGAGATATTTGATTGCACCACGCGTACCAACCGGCATGAACGTGGGTGTGGTGTACGGACCTCGATAAGTAACTGCGGTGCCTGCACGCGCCGAACCATCGCTTGCTTCAGTTGTGAACCGAACAGGAAACATTACTTATACGGTATCTGTTTGTCGCTGCAGCAACATTGCATCACCAAATGAGAGCATTCGATACTTTTCGTCAATTGCATGTTGATACAAGATTCGCCAACGCTTACCTACAAAACTCTCGATCATTAACAACAAGGTGGTTTTCGGCATATGGAAATTGGTCATCATCACATCAACCATTTTCCATTGATAACCGGGCGTGATGAACAGTGTTGTATTCCCCGACAACAAGCCCGAAGTTGCAGCACTTTCCAATGCGCGAGTAGCCGTGGTTCCAACCGCAATTACGCGTCCACCATTGTTGCGGGCAATATTGCACCCATCCAATACTTCCTGCGAAACAGAATATGCCTCGCTATGTATGAGATGTTTGAGTGGGTCTTCATCAGAGATCGGCTTAAAGGTGTCTAGCCCCACCACAAGTTCAACTTCGAGAACGCGCACTCCCATATTGCGGATTCGTTCCAAGAGTTCGAGCGTGAAGTGCAAACCAGCAGTAGGAGCTGCCGCGGATCGCTGATCATGAGAGAATACGGTTTGGTATCGCTCGGCATCCTGAAGGGTTTGAGTGATGTATGGAGGCAAAGGGACTTCGCCGATCCTCAGTAGCTCGGTCAGAACATTAGGCCCGATCAATTTGATTGCAAATGTGTCTCCGTGAATCGTGCGATCCCCGATTTCGACATTCATCCCAGAATCATTAATGGTCAACAACTCCCCGTTTCGTAATTTGCCACCAGGCTTGATCATTGCTTCCCATGAAACGGAGTCATCACTCGTTTGATTTAACAGCAATATCTCCACTGCCCCGCCAGTTGAACGACGCGCTCGCAACCGCGCTGGCAGCACGCGTGTGTGATTGAGCACAAGCACGTCATTCGGATTGAGAAAGCTGCACAAGTCGCGAACATGCTGATGAAGTGGGCGCCGCGTTCCCTGGTCTACGAGCAATCGAGCGGAATCGCGAGGCTCTATTGGTGTCTGTGCAATGAGATCAACAGGCAATACGTAGTCGATATCGGACAATTGCATGATTTAAATGTACGAGCAGACTAAGAAAACAGCTGCGGGTCTATTTCTGGTCTTGGCAGACCAAGATGGTCCCAGGCTGCTGGCATCGCTACTCGACCACGAGGAGTTCGCGCAATCAAACCCTGTTGTATAAGAAATGGTTCATACACATCTTCAATAGTTTCAGTTTGTTCACTGACACTGATCGCGAGGGTGGAAAGCCCAACTGGACCTCCATTAAATTGTTGACAGAGTGCCCCAAGCACCGCTCGGTCTACTTTGTCGAGACCCAAAATATCTACGCCGAACACCACGAGTGCCTCGTTGGCAGTTTGCTGAGAGATTGTTCCGTCTTTCCTTACTTCCGCGAAATCGCGAACTCTACGCAACAAGCGATTGGCTATGCGCGGAGTTCCGCGCGAACGCCGGGCAATTTCACCCGCACCTTGTTGGTCGATGTCCACATGCAATATCGATGCTGCTCGGCGAACGATCAACTGCAGCTCTTCGTCATCATAAAAATCGAGTCGCGCAACTAAACCAAATCGATCTCGAAGAGGTCCGGTAATCATGCCAGTACGAGTAGTAGCCCCAATCAGAGTAAATCTTGGCAGTGTCAGACGTATCGAAGACGCCGAAGGACCTTTGCCGACAACAATGTCGATCTGGAAATCCTCCATTGCCGGGTACAAAATTTCTTCCACGCTGCGAGATAGTCGATGAATCTCGTCGATGAACAACACGTCATTTGGCTCTAGCTTCGTGAGTATCGCCGCCAAATCACCAGCACGTTCGAGCGCAGGACCAGAAGTGACATGGATGTGGGCGCCCATTTCGGCAGCGACGATGGACGCCATCGTGGTTTTGCCTAATCCCGGCGGGCCAGCCAGCAACAAATGGTCTGCCGCCTGCCCGCGGCGACGAGCGGCCTCGAGAACGATATTGAGATGCTCTTTGAGTTCTCTCTGACCGACAAATTCATCCAAAGTTCGAGGCCGCAACCCACCATCTTCGACAGAGTCCACCTCTTCGTCTGTACGAATTTCTGGATCCACAAATTCTTCACGCACGACGCGCTCCCAACTGGTTGAGCGCATTGCGCAACATGTTTTCCGCCGAGTCGGTTGCGGATTGCTCGCGCAACACTTCTCTGATCTCCTCGCTGGAATACCCGAGCCCAGTAAGTGCTTCGCGGACATCAACTACCGCTGAATGATTTGCCGCGCCGGACGACTCGAGCGTGTCGATGTGGGGCAGGTTGAGTCGGTCTTTCAATTCCACAAGAAGCCGCTCTGCGGTTTTGCGGCCAACACCTGGAACCATCGTGAGAGCAGCTTGATCGTTGGTTGCAACGATATCGATAAGCACACGTGGGGAATGAGTAGCAAGTATTGCCATTGCCATCGAAGGCCCTATGCCATGTGTTGCGATGAGTATCTCGAAACTGCGTCTCTCATCACGATCGAGAAAGGCAAACAATGTTTGAGCATCCTCTCGAATGTGGTGGTGGACATAAACAAAGGCCGTACTTGTTGGTTCGAGTTCGGCGAGTGTGCGTGGTGTGACATGCACGAGGTAGCCGACGCCACCAACTTCAAGCAGAACGGTTCCGTCGTTATTGCGCTCGACTACTTTGCCCCTCAGCGAACCAATCATGAACGGGCCCCTACGGTGGAACGTGCGATTGATTGTCGCAATGGAGAAACCGCAAGATGACAAAGCGCCAGCGCCGCGGCATCGGCAGCGTCGGGCGGTTGAGGCAATGACCGTAGTTTTAATTGCCGCTGAACCATCTGCTGAACTTGAAGCTTGTTAGCGGTACCAGAACCAGTGACCGCGCTTTTTACTTGGCTTGGTGTGTATTGCACCACATGAATGCCGCGTCTTGCAGCCATAGCGAGGACCAGCCCGCTCGCCTGCCCAACGCCCATTGCCGTGCGCACATTATTTTGGAAAAAAACCTGCTCGACAGCAACCGCATCGGGCCGTACTTCATCCATGAGCAATTCGAAGTCGGCCTGCAAAGTGGCTAAGCGATCTGGCAAAGCAGCAGACACATCGGTGGTTACAACGCCCAACTTGAGCATCGCGGGAACACGGGACTGGCCAACTTCAATTGCCGCGTAACCACAACGAGTTAGGCCAGGATCGACACCCAGAACGACGAACCCGCGACCTGACTGGGTATCCGACTTTGGGGCGAACATATGTTCATCTTAGTTGCTTCGGTTTGGAGATCTAGGCTTTCTTGGCTTGCTCCACGGCTGCCACTAGCTCGGAAACAGGTCTGAAAGTGATTCCGGCCAAGGCCCTATGTACATAGGAAATTACGCCCCTGGCATTGATTACAAAGACGCTGCGTCGTGGAAAACCGAGTGGCCCAACCACCCCATAAGCGCTGGCGACGGCCTTATCGGTGTCGGCAAGTAACGGGAAGCCGAACCCGTGCTTCTGGGAAAAGTCGTCATGGCTGGATACATCTTGTGCGGAAATACCAACAACTTGCGCACCTACCCCGGTGAATTGTGCGAGTTCGTCGTTGTAGCAATTCAGTTGTTTCGTACACACAGGCGTGTTGTCGCCAGGATAAAACACCAAAACAAGCGGCGCACCAGCAAATTGTTCGAGCGTGTACGAAGCCCCGCCAGTACCAGGAAGAACAAACGAAGGTGCCTTGTCGCCAACTTTGATGCTCATGATGCAACCTCGTTCAGAATCTCGTCGGAAATATCAAAATTGGAATACACATCCTGCACATCATCGTTCTCTTCAAGATCATCCATAATCTTCAAAATAGCCTTTGCGTCAGCAATGTCCGTTACCGCAACCGACATTGATGAGACCATAGTGCTCTCGGCAGATACGACAGTCATCCCCGCTTGTTCGAGGGAAGCTTTTAAGTCAAAAAGAGTGTGTGGATCGCACAACACTCGCCAATGCTCGCCGTCGTCAACGATGTCCTCCGCACCATGATCAAGCGAAACCATCATCACGTCATCTTCAGTCTTGTTTTTGCCGACGAGCACAACGCCGCGTCGCGAGAATTGCCAACCCACCGCACCCGGCTCTGCCATGGATCCACCTGATTTACTGAAGGCAAGACGCACGTCGGAAGCTGTCCGGTTTCGATTGTCGGTGAGAGCGTCGACAAGAAGCGCCACCCCACCCGGCGCATAGCCCTCGTAGGTGATGCTTTCGTATGCGCTGCCAGTTTGAACGCCTGCACCGCGTTTGATCGCCCGATCAATTGCATCGTTGGTCATTTGTGCGGACTTTGCTTTGAGCACAACCGTGCGTAGCGACGCGTTGGATGCAGGGTCTGGGCCGCCACCTTCACGAACAGCTACTTCTAACTGGCGCGAAAGTTTTGCGAATGTCTTACCGCGGGCTTTGTCAGCCTTGCCCTTTTTGTGTTTGATGGTTGCCCATTTGGAGTGACCAGACATAACTCTTCCTCTCTACAGCATCTCTAAAAACATTGCATGAATTCGATTATCGACACCAAGTTCCGGGTGGAATGCAGCCACCATAACCGAATCTTGTTTTACAAGAATGGGGCTCTCGGCAAGGTTGGCTAGGACGCTTACACCGCTTCCGCAACGCACCACCTGCGGAGCGCGAATGAATGAAGCATGAAATGGCGATTGCAGGCCATCAACATCGATGTCCATCTCGAAGCTGTCCACCTGACGACCATAGGCATTGCGCCGAACATCGATATCGATAACACCGAATGAACGTTGATCCTGTCGTCCGTCAATCACCGAGGTTGACAACATGATCATTCCGGCACACGTGCCGAATGCAGGCATGCCCTCAGAAAGTCGTGAATTGATTGGCTCGAACATTTCCGAGGTACGCAACAAGTGAGACATTGCCGTCGACTCCCCTCCAGGGAAAACCAACGCATCAACCGAAGCCAGATCTTCCTCGTTTCGAACTTGCAATGTTTTTTGTCCGAGAGACTCAAATGCAAGTTGATGCGCAGCAAAAGCACCTTGCAAGGCCAAAACTCCAACCGTTTGACCCACCTGGGGGCCTCTTGTCATCTACCAGCCACGCTCGGCGTAGCGCTCATTGATCTGGTCCATGCCAATACCTGTCATTGGCGCTCCCAAATTACGACTCACTTTGGCGAGCACTTTTGCATCGCGGAAGTGTGCAGTCGCTTCAACAATCGCTTTCGCACGTGGTGCTGGGTCATCGCTCTTGAAAATGCCGGAACCGACAAACACAGCTTCGGCGCCGAGTTGCATTGCAAGGGCAGCATCAGCCGGCGTGGCAATGCCTCCAGCGCAAAATAATGGAACTTGCAACTTGCCCGTTTGGTTGATTTCCTGGACCAGCGGCAAAGGTGCACCCAACTTTTTGGCCCATTCAAACAATTCGGCATTATCAGCCTGAGTGATTTTGCGAATGTCTCCCAAAATGTTGCGGAGGTGTCGAACTGCTTCAACAACGTTTCCGGTTCCTGCTTCGCCCTTCGAGCGGATGAGTGCCGCTCCTTCGCTGATGCGCCTGAGTGCTTCACCCAAATTTGTGGCTCCACAAACGAATGGCGAAGTGAATGCGAACTTGTCAATGTGATGAGTTTCGTCGGCTGGGGTGAGCACTTCGGACTCGTCAATAAAGTCGACGCCTAGCGCTTCGAGTATTTGGGCTTCTACAAAATGACCAATACGTGCTTTTGCCATTACGGGAATAGACACGACTGCTTTGATTCCTTCGATCATTTCGGGGTCGCTCATACGAGCAACGCCTCCATCGCGGCGAATGTCGGCTGGGACCCGCTCGAGCGCCATAACTGCAATGGCACCAGCATCCTCGGCAATTTTTGCCTGGAGAGGAGTTACGACGTCCATGATCACGCCGCCCTTAAGCATTTCTGCCAGACCGCGTTTGATATTCATGGAACCCGTTGCGCCGGATGCTGCATTTTTCGTCATGCTTTTAGCGTACCGACCGGATATGTCTCGCCCAATAAGCGAGCCGTGGATTATTCCCGTTTAAAGGAACTTCACGTCGTCCGGGCTGGTGCCGACTGGCACGATTGCTGTCTTTGCCGCACGGGCTACTTCCACGAAGGTCTGACCAGGGGTCAGTTTGATTTCGGCACCGGCCGAGTCCTTCAAGGTAAACGGCTCGAGGCGCGTCTCGCGTGACCAAGTACCTTCGTACACGACACCGTTAGTGAATACGTAAGCCTTACCGCCGCCCAAAGTCTTTGATGTTGGACTGTAATTGTTGCTGTACTCCACTTCGAGAACAACAACGTTTGGTACCGCCAACTGCACATCATCAGGATCAACCACTGCAGTGCCGTCTTGAATTCGTAGGAACTCTTTGGTTGTCTTATCCCAGTCCCATTGCACTTTGACGCCATCCATCGAGACCTTCACACCTGCTACATCCTTGGATGTTGACGCATTTGCGTCGCTTGCAGAGCGATACGCAAATTGCTGCTGGGGGCCCGACGAGCCTTCTGGTGCCAGAGTCCAAAGCTTGGTTGTCTCTGCGATGAGGTTGTGCGGAGCCGAGCGATCGCTGTCGCGAGCAAAGCCTCCGTCTTTGTTGGCAACCGTGTAACTCAAGTCGACTAGGTCGGAGTCTTTGATTGCTGCGGAGACCTTTTCGTTTCCACCGCTCCAGACAAATAACGGCTTGTTCAACGAGCCGACAAGGTTGATGTCCTGGAAACGACCGCTGCGAATTGGCCCGACTGGATCGGAGCCTTGACTATGGAAAACCGCCGCGTATCGTGTGAGCTTTTCAACATTCTCTTCAAAGATTATGTCGGCCTGATTGATTCCCAACTGAGGACGAGCAGATGGATGATTATCGATCTTCACCACCATTGCCGGGCGATCGAGCGTGGATGCATCTTGGTTTGGAAGGCCTGTGAGCGGGTCGACTACAACGCCGACTGTGGTCTCGGTTACTGCTGTATCAACCGAACCGCTGGTGTCACTAGAGGAAGATGATCCGCTACAAGCCGCAAGTACTGCGAGAGCGGAAATTGAAAGGCCTACTGCAATGATGCGACGATTNCTTCATGGTNNTTACATCTCCCTGAGCAGTGCAATCCGCTCGGCAAGTGGTGGGTGGGTATTAAAAAGTTTATGCCACATGCCTAACCTGCCCGCGTCTTTCACACCCGACATTGGCTGCTCAATCCACAGATGAGCCGTTGCCATACTGGCGGAATGAGTAACCGTGTTATCTGCCTGAAGTTTTTCAAGAGCCGAGATCAATCCGGGCGGATATCTGGTCATACGGACAGCTGATACGTCTGCCAAAGTTTCGCGTCGTCGGCTTACTGATGCCTGCATAATTTTGGCGAGGATTGGTGCGAGCAATAACAACACAAGCCCGATCAGAGCCAGTGGGTTGTTGCGGTCGTTGCGGTCGCCGCTGCGGGCAACTCGCCCACCATTCCACCACATCATGCGCAATGTTAAGTCGGTGACGATAGCTATGGTTCCCACAAGCGTGACCGCCAATGTTGATACCAAAATGTCGTAGTTCTTGATGTGCGACAGTTCGTGCGCAACTACACCCTCTAGTTCGACTCGGTTCATGACCTGCAGCAAACCAGTGGTTACTGCAATGGCTGCGTTCTTGGGATTACGACCAGTGGCGAAAGCATTTGGAGCATCATCTTGGATGATGTACACCTTTGGTTTCGGCAGGCCACCCGCGATGCACAGTCCTTCCACGAGGTTGTGCAACCTTCGGTACTCCTGTTCGTCTGCAGGATGAGCTCGACTAACAGCAAGTGCAATCTTGTCGGATTTCCAGTATGAACTAAACGCCATCGCTGCGGCAATGACCAGCGCAATCAATGTGCCAGTTGTGCCATTGCCAACCAAGGAGCCCACAGCGACACCCACGAGCAGAGTGATGACCACGAACCCAAAGAGTAAGAAAAACGTTCGGCGCTTATTCGCAGCAATCAAATCGTTCATGTGTTGATCCTAAAACTTAACTTCTGGCACAGTACGTGCTGCTTCTTCGGCCGCGAAAAACTCACGCTCCGAGAATTTGAACATCGAAGCGACAAACACGGCCGGGAATTTCTGGATTGCTGTGTTATAGGTTTCAACAGCGTCGCCATAAAACTGTCGAGCGTAGGCAATACGGCTTTCCGTATTGGATAGCTCTTCTTGCAACGAAACGAAGCCCTGATTTGCTTTTAAGTCTGGGTATGCCTCGGACAATGCAAACAACTGGCGCAACGCAGAGCTGACTGCATTATCCGCAGCGGCCTGCTCGTGTGGAGAAGAGCCAGTGGACATCGCTGAGTTACGCGCGGCAATTACCGCCTCGAGCGCAGTCTTTTCGTGGGCGGCATAGCCCTTCACCGTTTCAACCAAGTTGGGTATTAAGTCGAGCCTGCGCTTCAGTTGGACGTCAATTTGGGACCATGCATTGTCCACCTCGTTGCGTCGACGCACCAATTGGTTGTAGATGCCGCCGACCAGCAAGGCGATTAAAACAACGACGGCAATCACAATGATCAAGTTCATGCTTCTAGTCTACGCCAGCAGATGTAGCGGTTAGGAGCGGCTGGACCATGGTCTACGAAGCAACCGATCGGGAAACAATGAGACCAATCGGTTTGGCCGAACTTGCAGCTCGTTAGATGCTTCGGACTGAAGCAATTTTCTATAGATATCAACATACTTTTCAGCGAGAACGCTCATTGAAAACTGTTGCGCCCGCAAATGACCTTCGGTGGTGATGTTTGCACGCAACTGAGCGTCACTAATTACCTTGTTGATGGCAGCAGCAAGTTGCTGTGCATCGCCAGGAGGAACCAATAATGCATCCTTCTCATTCGTGGCGACGTTGATGTAACCGTCAATTGCACTGGCTACAAGTGCTGCACCAGCCGCCATAGCCTCGAGAAGAACTATTCCAAATGATTCACCCCGAAGCGATGGCGCACAGAAAACCGTGCACCGTGCAAGCCGATCAAGCTTGTCTTCCTCGGAAATGCGGCCAAGCCATTCAATTCTCCGATCTCCCTGGAAGCGCGTTTTCAATTCGTCAATACCTTCGCCATCGGACGCAACCCACAGCCGAGCATTTAATGGTAAATCCGACATCGCATCGAGCAACACTTCCAGACCTTTTCGTGGCTCATGACGACCAACGAAAAACACTGTTGGCTCGCTGCTTCTTTCCACGGCCGGACGTCGGTAACGCTCGGTTTCGATTCCGTTGAATAACACGGTGTAGTTGCCGCCGAGATATCGGTGAGCTAACTCTTTCGCCGAAGCAGATACTGCAACGCGTGTGCTGAGTTGATCTGCTGCCCATCGAGCGGTTTTGTTGAGTACGCGATAGGAACTGGAGTCTCCCGCCGCATGAAACGTTCCGACAGTCGGTGCAAGTTGCAACAACAAGGCGGTTGCCGTCGGCCCAGGTGCAATTGGTTCGTGCAGATGAATGATGTCGAATGCCTCATCGTTCAATGCGCGAATGGTGCGTAGCGCTGCAGACGGGTCTGGAGCAAGAGGAGCAACTGAACCGTTGGCGGCTGTAGGCAGACTTTTGCCTAAAGGTGTCACGAACGGCTCTGGCGGTGGGCCATCGCATGGGGCAAGCACACGCACCTCGTGACCGATTCGTCGCAATTCGCGAGCCAAGCCCATCACTTGTGCCTGAACGCCGCCTGGAACGGAAACGCTGTACGGGCTGACCATTGCGACCCTCAGCATGTTCACGTTGTATACGGTAGACGGCGAAGGAGTTTCAACACGCCATGAATTCAAACTCGTTACCAGCAATTTCAATTGTTGCCACCCCAACAAAGCGAAGCGCCATCTTGCAACTTGCCCAAGAGGCCGAGTCCCGCGGCTTTGCGGGCCTTGCGTGCCCGAGCCTTGGTGCGACGCTCGGCTTATGCACCTCGCTCGCCCACGCCACGAACACCATTAGGTTCTGGACGTCAATTCAACCGGTGTACTACAACCACCCCGTCGAAATGTCCAACACCGCAGCGCATATTCACGAGATCTCTGGTGGTCGATTTGGAATTGGGCTAGGAGTGAGCCATGCACCAGTGGTTCAGAGACTGGGAGTAGCAACCGGGAAACCCCTTACCGACATGTCGAATTATGTTGCATCAATGCGCGCAAACTCAAGATTCAGCGGAGAACTTCCTCCCATTTATCTTGCTGCACTTCGCGACAAGATGCTTGCGCTATCAGTTGACGTAGCGGAAGGTGCAATTTGGGCCAATGCATCGCTGTCAGATATTTCGCGTCAAGTTGACTTAGTACCGCCCAACCGCCGAGCGAACTTCTTTATGGCAAACATGATTCCGACAGTGATCAGCGACGACGAAGATGCTGCAATGGCAATTCATCGCAAGACCTTGACTGGTTATATGTCGCTGCCCAATTACCGCAATTATTGGCGACAAGCTGGTTACGCGGAAGAAATGGATGCAGCCGAAGTAATTCTGGAGACGTTGCCAAAGGAAGAGCACGCACAAGCACTGCAAACGGCGATGAGCGACCGTTGGTTACGCGACTGCACTGCATCCGGCAGCGCAACTTCGGTTCGCGATCAATTATCGGCGTGGACAGACAAAGGAATTTTGCCAATAGCAGTAATGTCATCGACGAGTGGCGGCCAGGCTAAAGCCATTGCGGAACTCTTTAACGCTTACAGCTAATCGTTCAGCATTTCCTCTGCAAGCAACTTGACTCTTTGCTCGATTTCGTCACGAACACTACGCACCATTTCAATACCCTGCCCTGCTGGGTCGTTAAGCGGCCAATCAACATATTTCTTTCCTGGAATATATGGGCATTCGTCGCCGCAACCCATGGTGACGACTACATCTACTGATTCGAGAAGGTCCATTGTCCAGCGTTGGGGCACATATTTCGATACATCAATACCCTTTTCTTGCATTGCCGCCACCGCAACGGGATTCACAGAATTAGCGGGTTCGGACCCGCCAGAAAATACTTCAATTGCCTGAAACTGACGCATGAAGCCTGCGGCCATTTGCGAGCGACCAGCATTGTGCACGCAAAGAAACAAGACACCAGGTTTACGCATCCTCATGATTTCGATTCCTGCACGAAGATCCAACGAATGATGGAGTAACCAAGAAAGGCACCAATAATCTGCATCGCAATAAACGCCGGAACGCTATTGGGGTCGATTCCTGCGAACGAATTGCTCAATGAGCGCGCGATACTCACCGCGGGATTTGCAAGGCTTGTTGAAGAAGTAAAGAAGTATGCACCTGTTATCCATGCGGCAACTGTGAATGGAACCAGATTCGATCTATTTGCACGAATAGTGCCCCAGATCACGAGGAGCAATCCGACGGTTGCCACAATTTCGGAAATGTAGATGTTCGATCCTTCACGTGCCTTCGTCGATAACTCCACCACTGGATGCTCAAACATGATGTTTGCGGTCATGGCGCCCAAACAACCACCAACAGTTTGTGCAACGGCGTATAAGGCCGTTTGTTTCCAAGACACTTCACCCAGTAGCGCACCAACGATGCCGACTGCAGGGTTGAACGAAGCTCCACTCACTGGAGCAAAGATGAGAATTAGCGCCACTAGAGCGCCACCAGTAGCTACCGCATTACACAGCAGCTGCAGAGCAATATCGTCCGTGAGATTGGTTGCCATGATGCCAGAACCAATCACGGCAACGATGAGCAAACCAGTGCCCAACGCTTCGGCAGCTAGGCGACGGATCATGAACAGCAATCCCCGCCTGGAACAACAGCAATATTTGTGCGGAAGGAAGGAGCATCAGCGAGCACCGTGTAGTACTCCCAAGGAGCACCATCTGGGCTTGTCATCCACACTTTGTCCTGAACTGCGAAGCAACACGTTTCGTTTTTCTCAATCTTTTCAACCAGACCCAAATTTGAGAATTGATCGATTGCCTGCTCGACCAACTGCGCGCTCTCGAGCTCTACACCAAGATGATTGAGGTGTTGGTACTCGGATGCACCATCTGCTTTTGTCTCGATGAGCACCAATTTGAGCGGCGGTTCGGCAATGGCAAAGTTTGCGTATCCTTCCCTTACCTTCGCGGGCTCAGTTCCAAACATCTTGGAATAGAACGCAATTGATTCCTGAAGATTTTGAACATTCAGCGCCAGCTGTACTCTCGACATCACGGTCTCCTTTGATGTATATTGATAGGTATCAATATACAACAAGCCGCCACTCGCAGTCGTATTCCGAAAGACTTGAACTGCTGTTCGCCACTGAGCGACCAGCGCTTGTCGAAGCCCAACACCGAGCAACTTGCTGTTGGCTTTGCGGCTCTTTCCGACCCGATCAGGCTCAAAGTTTTCAACATCATTGCCTCCTCACCGACTGAAGAGGTCTGCGCGTGCAACCTCGTTAAACCAGTGGGTCGATCGCAACCGACCGTAAGCCACCATTTAAAGGTTCTTCGAGAAGCCGGTTTGATTACAAGCACCAAACGCGGAACCTGGGTTTGGTATCGCATCAACACAGACCGGTTGAGCGAATTGCGAGACGTTTTACGTTAAACGTTGAAGCTTGTATTCATGCCTTGATAGCCAGGATCACTTGGCCAATTGGGTTGGAATAAATGCCATTGCTCGGGCGCTCGGCGAATGAGTATTTCGATTTCTGTCGTCAATAACTGCGTAATACGAGCAACGTCTTCACGCAACGAACCCTGACGACTCACGGGAATTGGTGGCCGCACAACGGTGGAGTGGCCGTCTACACGTTTGGTGAAGTACGTGGCTAACGGAATCAGTGCCGCACCTGTGCGGAGAGCGAAAAAAGCTGGCCCCGCCGGCACTGTAGTTTGCTCACCAAAGAACTCCACCTGAACACCTGCCCTCTCCCCGTCGCGAACGATGTCTCGATCGCACAACAAAGAAACAATCTTGTTTCCCCTCAGCGCTTCATTGACCTTCAGCCCTGCACCGTCATCTAGTGGAATGATGTCGAAACCAACTCGTGTTCGCATTTCCAAAAACCATTCGAACAAATCATCGTTGGCGAGTTTTTCTACTACGGCCGTCAGACCGTAACCCTGATCGACCAACCAACGACCAGACCATTCCCAACCTCCCAAATGCGGCAGTGCCAACACTGTGCCCTTACCGGCAGCAACTGCACGCTCAATGTGTTCAAATCCTTCGATTTGGAATCCGTCGTCAATCTGTCGGCGCGAAAGAGTGGAGAGCCTGAAGGTTTCAAGGTAGTAGCGGGCGTAACTCTGGAACGCTTCTTGTGTGGCTTGGCGTAGGGCAAAACCCGACAGCCCTGGGTTGATGCGGCGAAGATGACGTTCAACCATCTGGCGCTTCGGCCGCATTGCGATTGCAAGCGGACCACTTAACGCGAATGCTGAAGCGTGCGCAATTGGTCCAGGAGTAAGTTTTGCGAATAACGAAGCAGCGCGATAACCAGCAACGGTGAAAGCATCCTGATTTGAAGCAGGCTTACTATTCACGCTTACTGAGTGCGCCGACGTCGCTGAAAGCGAGCTCGGTAGTCGTCCCGGCGGGCACGGCGAGAGGCACGACGTGAACGTCGTACCGCCATTTTTTCCGCAGTCACCGGAGCAACTGCTGCTTGACGCCATACCTTGACGAATCTTTGCACTGCAGTGATGGCGACCAACACAAGCATGACCCACATGACGGCGAATAAAAGAGATTCGAAAAGCAAACCGAAGCAGACAAGAATGATGCGCTCTGCCCGCTCCATTAATCCGCCCTTTGCATTCAGGCCAAGGGCCTCAGCTTTAGCACGCTCATATGAGATGAGAAATGAAAAGCCCATCACGGCAAACGGCAACACTGCGGTTGTACCGCCACGCGTATTGCCGAAATACCATGCAATGCCACCGAACATCAGCGCATCGCTCACCCTGTCGATTACCGAATCAAAAAACGCCCCGCGTTGACTTGCAGAATTGGACGCCTTCGCCAACGCACCGTCAAGCAAATCAGGTAGCGCAGANGCAATTACAAGCAGNAGGCCAAGCTGTAGGTATCCCGCACCAATAGCAACCGATGCGGCTGCAGCAACAACGAGACCGAGCAAGGTGAAGTGATCTGGCGAGAGACCCGTGCGGCGCAGCGACTCGCCGACCGGACGCAATGCCTTTTCGAAATGCACACGAAAGTTGCCGTCAAACATTGGCAATACCCTACCTTTAGACACCCTCGGGCTAGTTACACCTTGTCGGGGTTGGCCTCCACCAACTGCTCCACAATGCTTGCATCGACCGCATCGACCAATACCAGTGCCCGCTTACGAGGAGGCTCTTCGGCGCTGTAGCAAAAAACCCTCCACGTTGGACGGCTGCGAAGTCCGCGCCAAACCTGTTGAGCAGATGCGTGACCAACTGCAAAGTCGACTGCACGAGAAGCACAGACCAACGCTTCCGTTTCGTTAACTGTCATCCTCCAAGACGAAGACCACACAAAGAGCGCAATGGCGGCCAACGAAAGTCCAGCAATAGCAAACCCGTTATTCACTGTGCCCGAATTGGAATTGCGTCCAATTATCCAAACAGCAAAGCAAACAACTGAAAACGATGCGTAGATGAGCGCAGGAATACGCCTTCTGCTGTTGTCGGGAAACTGATAGGGCCCGACGAAAGCAGATACGTCGAGATCGTGCGGCAATTGATCGCGAACGTCGTCACTTGATGCTCCATTTGTATTCATGTCTTTACACTGCCAGAGATTGCCATCGTGCGCGAACTCGCTGAGCTGTGACGTCCAGCGCCTCGGGCAAAATCTTTGTGGATGCAATGGCAACCATAAAGTTGGAGTCGCCGCCCCAACGCGGAACTACGTGAACATGCAGGTGCTGAGCCACACTGCCGCCCGCTGCCTGACCCAAGTTGATCCCTACGTTCACACCCTGCGGCTTGTATTCCGCCTTCAACACCTGAACGCCTTTGGTAACGAGCGACCAAATCTCTGCGTGTTCTTGGCTTGTAAGCAGTTCGAGGTCGGGAACCTCGCGGTACGGAATGACCAACAGGTGCCCTGGCGAATATGGGAAGGCATTAAGAATGACGAAACATGTTTCTCCGCGGTAAACAATAAATGTTTCTTCATCTGGCAAACCCGACGAGAGAATCTCGCTAAACACAGAAACTTCACTGGGCTTCGCATGTGAATCGCGCTGGACGTATTGGGCTCGCCAACCGTTCCAAATTCTGTCCAACATGGTGAGTGCTCTAGCCCCGAAGGCCTGAAATGTTTGCTGCCGATTGAGTCTCGACCCGCAGCTGCTCTATGAACGATGCAAACTTTACGTCTCGAACTACATCTCCACCGCGAGGGTTCACACCAACCGTTTGGTTGGCAACGTCGTCATCTCCTACGACTAACACATACGGAATTCTCTCTAGCTTGGCGCTGCGAATCCGTTTACCAAGTTGCTCGTCTGCTGTTGAAGTGTCGACCCTGAAGCCTTCTGCAACCAACTNGTCGACAAGCGACTGNGCGTAGGCCTCGTGGCCAGATGTAACGGCAAGCACGCGAACTTGGACCGGNGCCAGCCATGTTGGAAACGCTCCGCCGTAATGCTCGAGCAATACACCGAAGAAACGCTCCACCGAGCCGAACAGGGCTCGATGCAACATAATCGGACGNTGTCGGGCATTGTCTGCGCCAATGTATTCGAGGCCNAAGCGCTCAGGAAGGTTGAAGTCACACTGGATCGTGCTCAATTGCCATTTGCGACCAATGGCATCACGTACGTCGATGTCGATCTTTGGTCCGTAGAACGCAGCATCACCTTCCTTGACCGAATACTGAACCCCGTGACGCTCCAACGCCTCGCGAAGCGCATTGGTTGCCTTACTCCAAATCTCGTCGGTTCCTACCGACTTGTCTGGGTCACGCGTGGAAAGTTTGAACTCAAAATCTTCAAAACCGAACTGGCGCAAAACAGACAAGACAAAGTCGAGCAGCG
>JGI25922J50271_10000007_pt1 | contig 68368 bp, 43 predicted proteins | sample LauGreSu1BDMLBDD_2_FD_50271 | JGI IMG/M metagenome (IMG submission 50271) | reverse complement strand
TCATCGCCAATCCCAAAATCGTCGAGAGACAGAGCGTGTACACTGTCTACTACACACCAAGTAATACGGAGTCGTATGAGGAATTCAAGTTTGATGACGCTTTAAATCGGAATAACGTAAGGGCGCTGTACGGCTTGTTGGCATACAGGATCGACTTGGGAAATTGGTGGGAGGATCATGAGCGCACTGAGAATCTCATGAAGTTGTATGAAGTGGATGGAGGCAGCGCGTGGATGAATTTTTTGGACAAGTTCCGCCCCATCTTGCCGCTGCTTTTTCCCAACCAGGCTCCGATGCTCGCAGCGATGGGCCTCATGAAAGACACAGGGAACTTGTTCATGGGTGCGTTTACTCCAAAGGTGTCTGTGGTGGACCTCGTAGCAAAGAACTTCAAAGGGGAAATGCTTGATGGGTATGCCAAGATTGAGAAAAGACAGGTCATGATATCAGCCATTGACTTCCCATCTGCGTACACAAGACTCCCATTTCAGGTGAATGAAATTGTCCGCCACCCTAACTTCACCAAATTCGCCGTAGAATTCCATTCTGCTAGTGAAAACAAGAAGGTAAATCTCGGGCAATTGCAACAACCGAGAGAAGGAACGCTACCCATTTCAAGTGCGAGCCCGATTTATCAGGGAACATCATGCCCCACTGTGACAGAGATCCGTGCTTACCCGTGGAACCCTGAAAAATGCCCCTTGTTCTTTGAGACAGCCCAGGCCGTATTGGAAGCACTATACAACGACAAGGACCCCATGTTCTGCCCGAAGTACTGCCACAACAAGGTATTCATGACACCCGTGGAGAGTTATGCAGAGACTCTTTTGAGAGAACTTGGTGACTGCTATTCCGAAAAGAATAGTCTTTCGTCGCAATCGGAAAAAATGATGCACGAGTATCATGAGAACGTGAATAAAGTGAAGCAGGAGTATCTCTACAATCTCAGCTTGGTGTCTGAAGAGATGTCCAGGAAGACGTGCCCTGGACCCGGTACACGTTTTACTCCACGGATGAACCCGCATCGGGAGCAGTACAGGGGTGTACCAAACAACGAGGGGCAGAATACCCCCTTGAACGACAATGTGAACTCCGGGTATACACAAAATCCAGTACAGGATCAGTCTTCGAATGACAACGGCCATTCACAGAATCATGACCGCCGAAACGGTATATCCATGTTTGAATCAATACAATCTAGCATTGAACAAATCCAACGGGGGATGCAGCAAGTCAAGGAAATGAAAGACAACATGACGAACACCGCTAGGAATGTCATGAACATAGGTTATGATTATATGTACTGGATATCCGGGGGCTTGTTCTTGATTTGGTTCGCGAGTATCTACGTTACGTGGAAGTTATCAACGACTCGGGAGAATACAGCACCTGCTAAAAAAGACGATCGTATGCCTCTTCCTGGTGGTGGTAATAAACGCAAGTCCCAGTCTGCGCCAAAGGGACCTGGAGGCAAGGCGGATGATTCAGACAGTAGAAGCGTGGCGTCGAGTATGCTAGAATTTATGAATCTTTGGCATGTAGAAGAAAAACAGGATTGGCGAGAGTTTCTTAATGAAAAAGGTGATGCGCAAGACCGTACATTGACTTGGATTAGAACAGAGGGTGCACAGGCGAAGGCAGAAGGAAAACGTGTTCGTTATGACTTGAGATCCTGCCGTTGGACAGTGTTCTAAGTACTAATTGGATGAGTCAGCCAGACCTGACACCTGAATCCAATCCAACCAAACAGAACCTAACGAATATTGATAATGAATGATCATGTGCAAGTGACCCATGGCCGCTCGTATTTATTACGCTCACCGTATTCGCTCGACGCCCCCGCGATGAAAGCCCTGATGCTGGGCACGGCCGCCCTCTTCAAGGTATTGGCGGTAGTCCTCGTAGTGTACTCCTGGAAGACCCCGCTCCTCACTCTCACCATGCGTCACCAGTTCAACAACTGGCACGAACTCCTAGAGCTCTTTCGTAATTCTGATCGCTCCAATCTCTCCTCTGACTTCGAATCGGTAGCCCTGCAGAGCGCGTGGTGCAACTTCACTCTCCCCCCTGAAACCACCCGCGCTCCCTTCTGCGGGTGCGTGGAGCGGGCCGCGCGGTCGTACGCGAACAAGACCGTGGACAGCGACGGCGCCGTGATGAAACTCGTATCATGCATGTCGTCTCGCCCTACGTGGCAAGTCAAAGAATTCTGGGCCGTGCGGTATTCGACCCCGGCAATCTACGTATTCTTCATCGTGTCCACGTTCCTCATCGTGCGGTCTGACGTCGGCACGAGCTACATCACGCTCGCCCTGTGGATTCAATGCATCACCCTGGTCATCCCCCTCACCATCGCAGACTACACCCACAACGGATTCTGGGGGTTCACCTTCTTAGTAGTGGTCCTCCTCGAAACCCTCGTGCTCCTCCCGGGCATGACTTCGGCGTTCCAAGAGCAGGCAGGCACCCTCAAGCGGACCCCCAGCTGCTTCTGGTGGGCCGAGTACTTCAGCGCCCCTGTCTTTGCGCTGTACATTCCCCTCATGCACTGCGGGAGGGACTTCGTGTTCGCCAGCGTCTTCACCATGATCGGGACAGCGATAGGCGGACTGGGGCTCAGGTCGTTTTGGTGCGCCGAGGTCTACACCAACCAAATCAAGAGCCAATTCCAGTCCCTCATGCAGAGGATCGTGTGGCTGGGAATCCTCGCGGCCTGCATCAGCCTCTCCGTGTTTACGGTCATTTACTACCACGAAAACGTGCCTTACGCTATGGGGAATTTCTCGGTAATCATGCTTGCCCTGACTATGCTGATTTCCCTCTTGCAGTGGCCTGGAAACCAGGACTGGCTCTACCTGCTAGAGATACAGATTGGACTGGCGGCGCTCAGGAACGGCATGCTCTTCTGCGTCGTCCTTTACGACGTCAGCACGTCTTGATCAGCACCTGCCTTCTTCTCTGAATACGAATCCGTAGCTCAGTGCCCCCACGATGGCCAACTTGGCTGCCATGCTCAACACGTCCAGTCCGTACACCACAATGACGAACGTGTCTTTGTCGGGCAGGCACCAGCATAGCTTCCCAGCATACTTGGGAAACCAGTACACGAAGGTCACCCAAACTCCGAAGCTGGTGTACGTCACTATCAGGTTCCACCCAGCAAACACCACAAAGGCAGGCGGATCGGAGCTGAACAAGAACGTCTCCTGATAAAAAATGAGAGCCGTGGCCACCAAGTACGCCAGCCAGGAATTCAGCAGCGTGGATGAATTCGACGCGATGTAAGAGCCCCAAACCCGCTTCTTGATCAGCTCCGCGCCAGCCCTGTACATCTCGGCGTAGTCCACGCCCAGCATGTGCGGCGGTATGCGCATGCAACCCCTCGACTTGAGCATCACCACCTGCCTCGGCAGCTCCGGCTGTGCAGCCAGAACCACCTTCACGTCGTCGGACACAAGCGAGTAGTGCAGCAGCAATCCGTACAAGTTCGTGAGGAATATCAGAGTGTAACCCCCGATCGTCATAAATGCGGGCGGGTCCTGGACGTACACGCACAGCACGGCCACCCACAGCTCTGACGCGGTGATGCAGTACTCACAAAAGCGCAGTGCGGGAAGCTCCACGGCTGTCAGGCTCTCCGCCACGAGATTCCCGATTCCACCCAGCCTGGCCCTCGCCACTAACGGAGCGGACGGGTGATCCGCGGCAGGGGCAGGCTCGGCCTGCGGTTCAGCGCGATTTTCCTCAGGTGAAGGGGCAACCGAGCGAGACCTCCCGTGAATCCCCCTGTAGCCGTAGAACACCGCCACGCAGATCACGCAATTGGCTACCAATAAGAGGACTTCGTTGATGAACGCGCTGCCTCTGTAAGGCATGAACAGCAGAGTCCCCAACACAACCATGGACGACCCCACGATCCATGAGAACCTGCTCGCCGCATGCTTTACATAGAAGAAAGCAAACGCAGCCGATATCCACTCAAAGTGCCCAAGGAGCACAAAGAGGTGCCAGCCCAAATCTTTGGACTGCCTTTCATACAGAGGAAGGTCGGCATTGAAGCACGTCTTCGAGTCACTGCTGTTACCGCAGCCGCGAAGTAAATCGTTGTCTCTCTGATACCACCACACTCCCACGCTTCCGGGTTGTACCTCGTACTCATCGACGTAGAGCCTCGAAACCCATACGTCGGGATCGCACCGAAACCACACCCCGAACGTGATCAAGCACGCTGCCGCGAAGTGAAACCCAAAGATGCTCCAGTGAAACACGTCCACCATGCAAGCCGGGCGACTCCACGTCGTTTGGTGTTTAAATAGGTAAATCTATCCTCATCACACACCGAGTTTTTTTTGAAGTGAAAAAGTATTGATCACATGCGAGCGGTTATACGCCTTGGAAAATGGAAGCCACCAAGCCGTATGGCGAGGAAGAGCTGAAGCATGACATGAAAGAGATGTCAAAATATTTCCGGGACATTTTCAACAGAGAGATGTCACGCATACGTGAAAACCTCAGCACAGACTACAGAATGCCGAGGGAGGGCTGGGACGTACCATACAACAGCATCCTGAGCATATGCAGGCGAATGGGGAGAGACCCCCACGCTCTGACGAAGGCCATGGAAGATTTTGAAGTTTCACTGCAGGCACTAAAAGACACAGCAGAAAACGAGATGGTTACGATTCAATCCCAAGTAGCGGTGGTATTGGACGGGATGGACCAAGTAAGGTGAACGCGGTGTTTATAATATTTAAGGCGTTTTGACGAAATTACGAGTTTATTTAGTGGAATTAAATGTCATTCCTGTTCGGCGGTGCCCCGCAGATAAAAAAGGATCCCGTGCGCGATTACCAAAAGGAGCTTCGACATGCCACGCGCAGCATGGACCGCGAAGATCTCAAGGCGGCTGCACAGGAGAAGGCGCTGACAGCGGGCATTACCAAGCTGGCCAAGGAGCAGCGCGTCGACCTGTGCAGAGCCAAGGCTAAAGAACTGGTCCGCCTGAGAGCGCACAGGCACAGACTTGTCACCATGAAAGGACACATGGCGACTCTTCAGCAGCAGCTCAGCACAGTGAGTAGCGCAAAGGTCATGCAGGAAACCATGGCCAAAACCACGCACCTCCTGCGCAGCCTCAATTCTCGCCTGGACGCCAAGGCCATCCACCGCATGCTCATGGACTTCGAGCGCCAGAGCACGAGCTTCGCGGACGGCCAGCAGGTCCTCGAGGAGACACTAGATGGGATATTCGAGACAGACGAGGAGCAAGCCAACACAGACGACGCCATCGCCAGCGTGTTTCAAGAATTGGGCTTAGAATTGCAGATAGGACTGGCTATGTCCGGTGGTAAACAAGAGAGCAAAGTCATCGACGACGAAGACATAATGGCTCGCTTACAGAGTTTGAAGGCGCAATAAAATATATATATTTTATTATCATGCCTTGGAATCGCGCTCGCTCTCGTCCCCTTCCTCGTCTATTGAGAACATTGACTTGTCTGACATGGGGACCATGGGCACAGTGTCGGGATTCAGGACAGACAGCTCCACCTCCAGATCCCGCCTGTATTTCTCCACGCAAGTCACCTTGTTGCGCATGAACCTCAAGTTCGTATACACATTCACGGTCAAATCCGCGGCCATGCGTATGAGCACGAAGTCTACCTGAGTCATCGCCAGGAATAGACCGAAAACACCCATGACATTGCAGTACACAGACCACGACTGCGAGATGGCGAGGCACGTCGCCTTGGAGTAAGGCAAGTACCGCGTCTTGTGATCGGTGATGGTGTTCAAAATCCAAGGGGATATCGCATCGGACATGAAGTCGTTTATGGAAGTGTTGATGAACGTGAAGATCGCCACGAGGGACCACTTGTACCACGAGTCCAGCACGACCCCCATGAAAATCGTGCTCGACGACGGGCCAAAGTTCATGAACTTCGTGTCGAGCAGGCCGATGTCTTTGAAAACCCCCACGACGATGACGAGCCAAATCATCAGAAAACATACAGCTATACGCTTGTCGTCAAAAATTCGGTCCATGCACCACGCACAACACATGTTTGATGCACGACAGATCTTTGAAAGTTACGCATATTAATCGTTTAATACAGATATATCACAATTAGCCCCAAAGCCCGTCAGGCCCCATAGCGCCATCCATGTCGCCGCCCCCAGCAGCTGCCCTGCCCCCGCCTCGTCTCCGCTTGTTCACCCCAGTGTACTGCACGCTAGGCCCGTGGAGCTGCGTGACGATCCCGTACCAGTCGATGGTGAGCTGGTGGAATTCCCTGTCCTCAAATTCGCGCAGGGGGCCGCTTATGTGCTCGTGCAACCGCGCCGCGTTGATCTGCATGAAATTCTCAAACGTCTTCATGGCAAGCACGTTGGACGACATGGAGTTGTACATGCTCTTGTAATTCGCGTTTCGCCCGGACCTGTCTTGGTCCAGCTTGACCATAAAGAAATGCAGGCAGAGCCCAAACTGCGGAGAGAAGATCTTGTCCCTGCGCAGCATCCTCGAAATCTCCATCCTGGTCAGCCCCGCGAGAACCGCAGGCTTGAGCACCCCCTCGCAGAAATTACCCACCAATGCCTCGGCGCAAGACTCGATCAGAGGCGAAAGACCTCGCTTGTGCTCCTTCACCCACGCGTCACAGAACTTGTCGTGCATCTGTATAGCCTCTCGGACCACGTGGTCGGGATTCAGGTCTCTCCCGGGCTTCTGCGAGACTTGTGCCAGAAATCGGCCGACGTAACCCCTCAAAAATTGCTCCATCATCAGAGACCGGTCATACGCGTCGTACCCCATGTCCGTGCAGCACCACACGGCGTTGAAATTGCAGTTCTGAAGCCCCTGCATGCGGATGGCGAAGTCGTAGTCCATCTTCTCAGCGAGCTCCAATTTGGACTTGAGAAACTTGAACTGTATCAAGTATGTTTTGTCCTCAGTGCTTGCGATATAATGCTCGTTTATCCTTGCATAGTTCCTGTTGGGATATGGGACCATGTGCTGTATGCTAGGCATTCCAGGTTGATCTTTCAATCCATCAGGAAGTTCGTCTATGGCATCTGCAGGGCGGGCAGTTTGCCTGCCAGGAATACCGACGACTCCAGGCATGGGAGCAGGATCCAGTACGTACGGCACTATCCAGAATCCGGTGTGTCTGCCGGCAGCTTCCGTATTTTCGCGCATGCCTGGTTTTATGAAATATTCGTACTTACCCAACGTGAACCTCTGCAGGGGAGGATACACTATTACGGGAGGCGGAGGCGGAGCAGGCACAGCAGCCGGTGCACCAGCAGGCGGCGGTGGGGGCGGAGCAGCCACAGCAGCCCCCGCACCGGCAGGCGGCGGAGGTGGAGGAGGCACAGGCGGTGCCGGCCTAGCGTGGGGCTGCCTTCTTAGCCAATCATCTGATATTGCAGCCAGGGGCTGTGTCACACCTCGAAAAAACGTGCTCTGCATGCGAAGCAACGTCATCAGCCACCGTCACATTAAATATGTTTTTCACCGCGTACTCCATCAGTCATCAAAACACGCCCGAGGTGAATTCGTCGGCCACTACGCATACATAGTCAGCCCATGCTGGGTACTCCACCAGAATCTTGGTAAAACCCGGTTCACATTCCCAATTACAGTCGTTGAGCCAAATGGAGTGCTCGGATGGCTTGGTCTCGCTGGCACAGGGCACTCTGCAGTGAGAATCTTCGTATTTTGTGCAGAGTGTCTCCTTGTATCCGTGGTCGCAATTTTTCCTGGTGCATGGCCAGCACTCTCCGTTGAACTCATAGAATCCAGCTACGCACTCCCATTCGCACTTGTAATTCTCACTTCTGGCGACCCAGCGCTTGAACCTGTTCAACGCTGGGCATGGCTCACAGACAAAGAGCGAGGCGTTTACTGGACACTGATTCCAACTATATTTCAATTCACAGCTACTCACACACGCCGTGCATGAACTCAAATACCGCGGGTCGAGAGCAAAGCTCGCAGCGCCAGGGCACCTCTGGCAGGCAACCATGTTAGACTCCTTATAGTACCCCACCTCACAAGACTCGCAACTGGATCGCGTATTGGTTGGCTGCGTGCCAGGTGGACAATTCCCACAGACGCCCATGGAAGCATTCGACGCGTAGTCGTCCGATAATACACCAGCAGTGTCCCTATACTTGCCAATTTGACACACAGCACAACCCGCCGGTCCACCAGCGGAAAATCCGGGCGGGCATTCGCAGGTCCTTCCGTCAGAAGAGAGCACGGATGGTTCTCTGCACACGCAGAAATCCCCAGTGTTGCTCGCATCTCGAAATCCTGGGCAGAGCTCGCACCAAAATCCATTCACGCCCACGAACCCCACTGGGCACGGCAAGCACTGTCGTGGGTGGACGCGCGCCAAGTAGCACATCCTGTCAGAGCAATTCGCGTCTAGGTATGTACACGCCATGGATTTTGTCCAGTCAGGCACGGTCGTGGTTTCGATTCCAATCACCGGAAACGGTGATGGAACGACACACTGCAAGTCAGGAGCTGTTCCGGTCAAGGGCACACCCAGGCACTGACACACGCCGTGCGACGGCAGAGATCCCAGCAACGAGGAAGCGCATGGCAAACAGTCGGAGAGACCCCAGAATCCGGGCGGGCACGGATACAGAGGGATGAATCCACAGTCTGGACCGTAGCGGAATGGGTATGAAGGCGACCCACTGCAAGGGACGCACTTTGCGTCCTCTGATGGAGTGCATGGCACCAACGAGTAATTTGCCTGACAAGTCAACTGTGTGCAGGCAGTGCACAGATTTTGGCTCGCAAACGTAGCCTCTGGACAAGAAACACAGGAGCCTCCGCGCTTGGAAACGTGACCCACTGGGCACGGCTCTGACTGCAAGGTGACACTTACGTCGTGTGTGGCATTGCTCAAGACGATGACCTGTCCTTGGTCTGCTACGGACATCCACTGCAAGTTGGATATGACCGCGTCAAGCTCTTGTGTACCCATGACCGACATGTACACCCTGGTCGAAGCATCGAGCTGGACTAGCCCCCTGTCGGTCACCATCAAAAATGCCTTTGCGCCACTGACGGCAGTGATCAGGCGAGGATATGGCAGAGGAAATCCACCAGAAAAGCAGAACCCGTGCCCGATGGTCGTAGCTCTCGTAAGATACGACCCAGGAAAGTCAATGACGATCTCGACGACTCTGCAGTTGCCTTGATCTGCCACGAAAAGCCTCTTGTCGTCTGAGGGGACGGCAATGGACAGCCTCGACTTGAACAAAGCCTGGTCCCGCATCCCGTCACGTTGTCCAGGGGTGTCTTGACCTATCAAAAACTTTGTCTGCCTTCCGAGCCAGTATCCGACCCCTTGACTCCACACGTCGTATCGTATGTCAGTAGAGCCCATGTAATCATTGGCGATCACGTAAGAGATGAAGGGGGCACCGCAAAAAGCGATGTAGACGACGTCTCCTGGAACGACGACAGCAGAGCAGACCTTTGCAGGCAGGCGCCACCTCTGCCATATTTGCCCTGCGTTGTTACCGGCACTCACTCTCTGCTTCTGCACTTGCCAGAGCACGAATCTATTGTTGTTACCGAAGGACCGCTCGAGGAATGCGTACAAGTACTTTGGCCCGCTGACCAGGAGATAGAATTCGTGCTTCTCGGTGTCACTGCAAATGAATGTGGACAGCGGCCGGTCTTGGACGTAAGCAGTGTTGGGGAAGGTGGCCACCAGGTGCGAGCAAAAGTCTGAGACGTTGGGCGTGGATATCTTGTTCTGACCCTGGATCACGTAAAAGCTCCCCATTTCGTCGCGCGTGACCAATGCTATTGCTCTCTTGACAGTCACCACATTGAATGCGCGGGGTGCCAGAGCGGAAAAGCCAGGAGAGTTCCAGGGATACGGCTGAGGCGTACATGGGTTGACATGGAACTGGGCGCCAGATATGTAGTCGTACCCGTCGCCGCGACAATCCCACGTGGTGGCGTCGGAAAGCACGCAAGCCTCGCCGACTCGAGTGTATCCACGGTTGCACACGGGAATACAATCTGAGGCAGTCGAGTCGAACCCTCCGTTCAGAGGCTGGCTGGGGCAGCGTGCACAGTCGCTCATTGACGACGCAAAGCCGGGCTGTGAAGTCATCCCCAATGGACAAGACTGGAGGGGGGTGCCAAATTGGCCCCAGGAATTCAACGACACAGCATTCGCAACAGGCTTGTACACACAACTGTAGGCGTCACCGAACGTCAATCCACGAGAGGCGAATACCCAAGAGGCCACGGAGGCTTCGGGCACCACACACTGCATACAATTGAGCTCCCCATTCGTGTTTTGATTCAGATAGTAGCCTACATCACACTCGAAGTACGCGTCGCATATGTCGGGCGCACCGAGAACTCCGCCCCGCGTAACCCGCTTGTGGGCTTGGAGCAGAGAAGTTGCGTTGAACGCGCACTGATTACACGCCACTCTATTCACGAAGGTGTCGCAAACTGGGTAGGTGCCGACGGAGCATGCACCTCGACAGGACACAACGCCGTTCCTGTCACATGAATTTACCTCGTCACACTCCTTGCAGAATGCCCCATAAGACGTCCAGCCAGGAGGGCATCGCTCACAGCTGCCCGTGAGATTCGACGTAACGCACATGAATGGTACATAAGACGCACCAGGAGCATTAGTCCACGTGAAATCGCACACTGGCCTCGTAAACAAGGCGAAGTTACAGAATCTGTCGCCACACGTGCTCTTGTTGCTGACGTCACATGGATAAAGGGCGCTGCACAGCAGTGGGCTTAACAACCAATATAATCTCATTCGTAGCTCGGCTGTTGAGATGGCGCTCAGTAAACATAAATACGAGTGCGCGAGTAAATCATAAATAGCGGAGGAGTAGAGCTGGAAAGGTATTTAAAGTGGGTCTTGCGACATTCCCTGTCACGATTCTGTCCGATCTTTGTAGTTGATGTCACGTACACAGCAGCGCGACATATCAGACAACACAGTGCGGGGGGAGATACTGACGACATTGATCCGCGCCGCAGCAGAAGGGGCACCTCCTGCACTTCCTCCATGGGTTCCACCCATCGATCTGTCTCACGTAGCCCAAGCCAGTACCACGCCGACTCACGTGTGGAACACGTCCAACCAATTGAGGGTCATGAATCAGCACATAAAGTCTCTCTGCGCGGCCTGCGAGTCCAGTCCGTTCTTACTCGGGGACGAAATCACCTGCGTGGGGGGGCTCGAATGGTTCAAGCCGTACTCGCAGCTGACATCGCCCCTGTCATTGGAATCGTACGAGAAACTCCACGCGCTGCTCCAGCACTGCGCCAGCCTGGCGGGCACCGACGTGAAAGAAGCGGCGTTCAACATGCACAGAGCCGTTGTGAAGCCAGATCGAAACTTGACGCAGCTCCTCCTCGAGCAGCACTTCGACGGCCAGCGCAGGGAGTACGAGGTGGACGTATGCGGGTACATGCTCGCTCGCCCGGAGCTGACATACGCCGCGTGGAAGCAGGAGATGCCGCGGTGGAGGCAGTTGGGTCTTTACTATCCGCTTGTTATGGGAGCGCTGTGCATGCCCTCGCCTTCACACTGGCTCCCGGCCGAGTACAGCGATGGAATATTCGCCCAGCATCTCAGGCAGTGCCTGATCGAGCTCAGAGACCCTAGTGGAATGCACGACGTCACCGTTTCCAACCTGGCAGCGGCGTGGCAACAGGACGCCACTGGCGCAGCGCTGATAGCCGGAGACACTCTGGACAGACTAGCTGTATTGATGGGCGTCAAGTCGAATGGCAGGCCGGACCTGCAGGATTTCGACCTCTCGGCCTGTGCATACGTCTTCAAGTCGACACTCGCACAAAGTGATTGTGAAGACGTACACGCCCATAACTTCAGGTGCTGGCACAGGCTCAAACACTCGATCGAGTCGACGTTTCCGCCCAGCACCCTTTGCACTCCCTTGGCCCTACCCAAACGGGAATCGTGGGGATACCCGAGCTTGACACTTCGGTCCTCTGGAAAAGCCAGTTTCTTTGAAGAAAACTCATTGACGCGCGCAGCGGTGGTGCGAGCGTCAGACTCGCCGGCGTACAGTTACACTCCGGCGTCGTGCAAGAGATTCACGTGTCAGCAGACTTCCCAGAGGCTACAGGACGTTTTGTGGAGGCTGGGCGAATTGGCGTGTTCACCCCAGATAGTCACATGCATGACGGCGCCGCATGTGAGCATGGCAAGTTTATCGGCGAATCAGATTTCGCCAGACTCTTGCAAACCGAACATACAAGTGGAAGCACTGAATGCTATGGCTTGTGAGACCAGACCCCTCGAAGTGCGCCAAACGTATCAGATATTCACGCACACCATGGACGCCATGCTGCCAGGCTCAACGTTCCACATATACCCGCGACCACAGCACATAATAATGTGGCGGCTGGACACTCCCTCTCGAGGAATTATCTACACTGGATCTGGGGAGGACGTGAGTCCAGGCGCAGCATCCCAGCATCACCTCTCCAAACTTCTCGTGAACGCCAAGGCGAAGACAAGGCACATCGGAGGTGTGCGAGCATGCGCAGAGGAAGCCAGCGAAGAAACTATCCGCAATTGTCTCAAAACATTCGCATCAGAAGAACTGTGGACGCACCCAGAGAACACCGTGCTCTACACCAAGAATTCGACAGACCATCACGAGGGGCCACGGGGTCAGATCATGCCATTGACGTGCACAACCCTAGCAGAGTCCGTGGCGTGCCTGGCGCTGCACGTCCCAGAGTGCCTCTCTGTGCGAGCCATCGGAGAATCGTGCGCATGGAATGAAGACGGGATAGACCCGAGGTACGCGGAGATGCAACTCGCGGAAAACGGGTTCAGACTCAGAGACTGGACAGCCATGCACATCGGCAAGGGCGGAACGCAGCAAAGCAGGCTCGCGTCTCACTCGATCAATTTCATAGGAGTGCACACTCTGGCTATGCCCTGGATCAACAACGACAACGTGACCACGTGGGTCGCAGTAAGTAGCTCACTCTCCATAGATAACAAAACTCTGCACGGCCCCACACTGAAGAAGGCGGTTGAAAATCGATTTATTCACGACACAAAACTGCTCCCTACCATCGACGACCAGGTTGTCTCCAAGCACAACTGCGAAATCTACACAGATTCGGATCATACCGTGGCCATTGCGTACGCGATGGACTTGTGTCCCATGATACACTTTATCACATTTCAGATATTGCCTGATAATTCCCAGCATCCAGCATAAAAAAAAGGCATAAACCACTTGATAGTATTAAACAGAATCGGTGGGACACACGGCTTGTATCGCCACTCATGTCGACAACTCATCCTGAATGTTCACTGGAAGAATTTCAAAATTTTTTCAGAGCTAAGGCGTTCGACGTCATAGGAAACGGAACTTTCAGAAAACACCTCGCAAAATGCAGGGAGGCGGGAGATCAGTGGGCAGTGGATATGAGTGCGCACGTTCAAACAATTTACGGTCAGATCCGAGATATCAGCCAGACTGTAGCGAGTATGCCACAGACCTCGAACCAACTCCATGAAATTTGTAAGGACGTCATGATGGGGGCACAGCCGCCAACCAGATTGCACGCAGGCTGCACAGTATGCTGCATAACCCAGAGGCCATGCGTGCGCTGTCTGGATCTATCAAGAAATCACAAACACCATTCGAATCTGTTCGTCGACGCGAGGTTCTGCTTTTTCTTCATGCTTTTGTGGTACTGCAACAAGTTGGAGTACATCATCAGGTCATTCACCCGTACTTGGTTGGATTCCAGGGATGAACAAGAGACCTTTGAATCGCAGTGCTTGGCAATTGAGAAAGAACTGCACTTGGTCATAGTATCAATGCACAAGCTCTTCGTTGTCGCTACACACCACATAAAGAATACTCTCAAAAAATACCATGACAATTATAAATTGACTGTATTTGCCTGATAAAAAAAAAGAAGAATTTGGGTTGGTCACACGCTCGCCATGGTGATCACTTGACCGCTCCTCGTGAAATGTTATCCATGTGTCACGGACATAAACCCAAACCATTCTCCATGTCATCGACGTCCAGGTACTACCCTGAGCAATTGCTGAATACAGCGTCTAAGTATCAAGCCATTGGTCAAAACATGACGCTCCAGGTAGGTGATGTACGTTTTCAACTTAACACGACAGATGAATTGATTTTAGCAGCGAAAGTGGTTGCAGCATACCATAACCAATACGTAAGTAGCATATATCCAGATGCGGAATATTTCAAAGACTTCGAATTAGGTGAAGTTTGAATCGTAATAAAAAGCACGTTGAAAATTGTTTGGTTGCTGCATTTAGTTTTGCCATTGATGCATCCAGCATAACATTAAACAGGCGACCATGCAGACTCCTCGGGCAGCGAACATGTTCGGAACGTCCAGAATCTATTTTGGTCCACAGAAGCGAGCAACCCCCCCCGCGAATCCTGCCACGTTTCACGTGCACAGCGTTTGGAAACGTATTCGCGCGCCGTTTCACGTAGTATGCTGCGAGACACATGACTGGGAAATCTATGGTATTCAGAATGCAGGCTGCTTGCGATGTGGGATGGAGCACGCGTGTAGAGACGACCTGTGTGACAGTGAATGCCCGTTGGTCGAGACTGACGAGAGTGGAGTTTGCTGCTCAGTGACAGGGTATTGCTTACCGACATTGAGACTGAGCAAACACGAATACGTCGACAGTGTGTACTTTGTTTCGCAAAGCATTGGAGATACAATAACTCCTATTATGGTGGATGAGATCGAGAACATCGTGGAATGGTTTGTGATGGGCAAACAATCATTGAAGTCCAAGCAAGACGAGTCCATCAAAACTTTGAGTAGATTTCAGAATTCGCTGGTAAAGAACTTCAAGCTGCAAAAGATGCTACGATGCACACCAGACGAGCGCGCTCCGCCTTGCGTTGTGTCCGTCATCGCTCAGACGATGCATCAAGTCAAACCAAAGTACATTATGAAGGGGACGAAAGAGCTGTGCAGACAGTGCTCCGTCAATATTTTCAAGTGCTTAAAAAAATTGAAGCTGAGCAACATTCAAAACAAAAAAGTAAACATAGTTGTTGGGATGCTTTTTTTAATGAAGCAGGGCCTCGTAATCCAGAACGTACAGTGGCTCCCTCGCATAACTCCACTTCAATACTGTCTGCCGCACGAAACCAGCCTGGAGAAGACATTTAACTTGTGCATGAAACTCGTCTGCGAAACTGAAAATGAAATCAAATTGGCACTACGCCAGCAAATTCGCTTGACTTGAAAATCAGGCGCCAAACCACTTGGACCGCTTGCATACTCTGATTACATCACACTCCGTTACCATGGCTCGCTCGCTCAACGATGTCACCATAACGCAAATCTGTACGGTAGACCCCGTCCCCTTCACACTAATGGGTCCGACGTGAGAATAGTTGAGCTGGCGGATGATGTCCAAATCACTGTAAGAAACCTGCCAACAGCCGCTCTTTGAGTCTACCAGTCCACACACCTCGTATTGCTTGGAGTTTACCTTGGATGGGCTCACTGTGACCGTCTTACACACCTGATTTGGGTGCTGCAAGGCATAAAGCACGCTCATGACGTCCTTGACTAGTGCGCGGTCTTCCGTTTTGACTATGTCATCCACTGGCGGATCGAGGATGACAGACACTTCCGATTGCATCTCCGACAAGTAAAAAAACCGGGATGCCCTGTATAAATACAGGTCACCACAGCACACATAGAAATGCAACCCAATGCAGAAAGCACGAACAGTGTGACCCCGGTCATCAGCGCCTACGCAGTAGAGTCAGCTGTTTGGGGATGCTTCACGGGGTCTTGGATCGCATTGAGGAACATGGCGTCAGCAGCCGTACTCGACACACTGGTAGTGATTCCTGGTGCATGCTTGGCGATATGTAGCCTATTAATCTGCTCCGTAACCCCCACGAGGTCTCCAGCGATCGAAAGCAGTGTTGCGCAGATGAATTTTGGCACGTGGTTAGCCTCGGTGTGTCACGTGGTTGAAGTGTCGACGAATGCCCTTGCACGCAAGCGAATCCTGGCCGACCCGTATCTTTCCATGGCGTCGCTCGGCATATCCCTGGCCTTATCCACGATTCAAATGCTGATTAGCGCATCGTCGGTGTCACCCAATTTATTTCACACAGAGTTAAGTCTCTGGGCAGACATATACCTCGTCCTCGTGACAGCATTTCAAGCAGGCTTGCTCGGAGAAATGTACACGGGATCAGCAGTCGTGATAGTTTTACTCAACATGGCGTCACTCTTTGCACTGATGTGCAAGATTTGGCTCCACGACACAGGGAGTTTATTTCGAGTAGACGCACGTCGTGTCGTAGGACCCATCACGTTCGAGGCACTGATAGAGATTTTACTGTTCTGCCTGCAGTCATTGACTTGGATATCAGCAATGGCATCAGCGTACAGCGCTGGCACCACCGCATACGCGCTGGCAATCGTTTCTCTACCCGCTATCGGCGTGTTGATCGCACGTCTTGTCCGAGCGATTCGCTCCCCACGAGTAATCGAGCCCGAGGTCATCAACGTCGGGCCGGAAGCAGACCAACCATCGGCGCCAAGTGAAGCCCAAGTACGAACTGCGCTCCCTGCCCAGCCCGCGACGCTCCAATTTTCGTCGAAGAGCACCGGGGACGCCTTGCTCTTTAGCAGAACCAGACCCCTTGCCGGAAGGCTAAAAAAGAATTCGTGAGTCGGTGCCAAAAAATTGAGCCGAGAGTGAGAAACCAATTTGAGTCAAGTTTTTTGAGGAGGAAGAAACTATTTAGGCGTACGGACCCACCCGGGTCGTGATCGACGTGATGGCAGAGGACATCTACGCCCAATACGCCGTAAAAGTCTTTCACGGGTTGGCAAGTCTCATGTCCGTGGTGTTTACCATCGTGCTCTTGGCAACCACTTTCAGCGCAGACAAGCAGCACACTCAGTTTTTTATGACTAACTCGTTCTTGTCTACGTACGAAACAGACTCGCCTCTAGTGTCGTACTCGCCACTCAGCAAGCCCTTCACACAGGACACGATCAAGAACACGTACCTGAACTGCCTCATGGAATCTCGGGTGGGAATAAACGACGCCTACAACTGCTCAGTGGATTCCACCTCGGAGTACCGCTCGTGCCTGGCAGGACTGCATTCGACGAGCCACAAACTCACCAAGATGTCTCGCGATATCACAGCCATTTTGTCCTCCTACGGAAGCAACGTATCGCAGGTTGTGCAGCTGCCAAGCATGATCACAGGCTCAGCCTCTGACCTGCGCGCGGCACTGGCATCTGACCAGCAGCGGAACGTGATCAAGTTGCACTTGTCCATGCAGAGCACAGAGGCTGCCATGCACATCCTGGACGTCATCGTCGGTGCAGAAAAGGCAGGTGGCATCGACGGCTGCCTAGAGAGCGCAAAAAGCATGACGTTCGCCCCGGGATCCACCGTGTACGACGTGGCGCCTGTGTTCACACACCTATGGCAGTGCACCTCGGATTTCATCGTGACTGACCCCATACAGCGCGTGGCGTTCGAGAAATGCATCCCGTTCGACGTGTGGCCGAGCAAAGACGTCATGCAGACGCCGTACACGCTGACCCTTTTCGGATCGTACAACCCGTACTTCCTGGCTATCATCGCCGGCTGGCTCATGTCGAGCTTTACGGTCTACACTTTTCCGGGAGCAGCGAGCGGAACCACAGCGAATGGCAAGCCCGATCACTTCATGGCAAGAGGAGGGAAATTTTTTGTATTGTTTGGATTCATCTGGAACTGCGCAGCATTGCTGATAGTGTTAATTCGGGGGTTCACCCCGAACGACAAGTGGGAAAACTTTCCAATGAGCATCCAGACCGTCATGCTCACGTTTTTCTTCACGGTTGCAGCCATCATATACTTTGGCAGGGAAATATACGAGCTCTTCATTATGGGCGGCGCGTCTGCCCCGGCTCAAGCCCCGAACGCAGTCGCCGACCTCGTCACCGCCAATAGCTCATCCGCGATGCAGGCGCGATACGCATACGGGAGAAAGTACCAGGGGCTCTCGGCGTACATGCGAGTCGACGCGGCCTCTGCGGGACCCCTTACGGACGCCCAGTACACCCCCCTCATCGCTCCAGTGTGGGTCGACACGTGGGTATTCGTAGACGTCATGTTCTTGCTCGCATTCGTGGGTCTCTCCAAAGACGTCGTTTCAGCAGACCTCGTTGTGGTGGTGACGAGCATCTTCCTCGCCTCACTGGTCAACTCGGCGATGATTCGGCTCATGTACGAAGGATACATCAATGAGGTCCCCGAGGCATCAGCTGCCCTGTTTGGTCAGTACAAGGTCCGCTCCGCACCTCGGTCCAGAGACCAGACCACCATTCAGTCCATCCGCGTAATGGCGATGATATCCTCCATCACAGCCCTGCTCTTCTCAGGCATGGCCTTCTGGTTGGTGGCAAAGAGGTACGGATCAGACACGCCCATGCTCTACGTGCTATTCAGCTCGCTTTTGCCTCAGCTCTTTTGGCTCATATTCGTGATCGTGATGGATTGGTCCAGCGTCATATCAGCTTCGACTTTCTTCGACGTCAACTCCATTTGCTTCGCCATTCAAGTGATCGTGCGCTTCGCATTCATGGTCAAAATGGTGGCTGACATGAATAGCAAATACAATATGACCATTGGCGATTCAGACAGCCTGAATGTACTCCTGGGCTTCGTAAACACCCCAAAGTGATTTCAAGGAATAAATAAAATACATGTTTATATGGACAACGCAAGACTGGCAAAAAATACTAACGCGACCTCGAAAGATACGCTCTGCTCGCTAGCGAAGGCGGTAGTTAACACGATAGCTAGCATGCCAGCGAGTTTCCCAGCGTTCCACCAATATTTGTTATCAGCGCCCATGAACTTGCCCCGAGCAGAGCTTCTGTCATTTAATACAATAGATAGTATTAAAAGTCTCGTCGCCAGCGCTCGGCATACTTCACCAGCATCTCGCATGTCAAATACACGTCACACCCTTTTGTGGGGCACGGCAAATCCAGAGGGCATGCAAAATTATCGGGGCATCTACCTAAACGACGAGGACATCCAAGACATGATACGACAGGTCGAATCAGCAAACTCCTCTGCAAAGAAGATCCCTGTCCACGTCGAGCACAAAGGCGTAGAAGTCGGGCACGTCGTGAGCGCGTGGAGACATGCCGGTAAGCTGGAGTGCGTTCTGGCCATTGACAACAGAGTCCTCGAGGGGTCGTTCGGCAGTGAGTTCGTGCGCTCTGGCATATGCAGAGACTTGTCACTGGGATACGACGTGAGCCTGGAACAATCCCAGGCCGGCGTGAAAGTTGGGAGGAAACATTTGAAAGAAATAAGCATAGTGAAAAGAGGTGCCCGGCCAAGCTGTCACATACACGGTGTCTCAAGCTGAGGATTTACTTCTTAAGACGTTTAAAAATTGCAGGGGGCTCGATCGCGCCACAGCGCTTCAAGGTCTTCCGAAACACCTCAGATTCCCCAGTAAAAACATCTACTGCAGAGGTGGATTGGTTGAAGTTTATTACGATTCCCCTGTAAGACTTGCGCTCGGACGCGGACAGGCTAACGACATATTTTTGAAGCTGAGCAGACGTCTTTCGCGGGGGGAGCCGGTTTGCTTTGATCTCCACTATAACGTCGTCGATGACCAAGTCAGCACGGCCCACACCGACACATTCTCCCATGAACCAGATAGGGCAGGCCACTTCAGACCTATGCGGCACGTTGGCCTTATTCAGAGCAGTGATGAGAGCTCGGTGGTACACAGCCTCTCTGTGACCTGCACCGAGGATCTTCACGACGTATTCAGCTTGTGCACGCAGAGTCTCAAAAATGCGAGTCATGGGATGGCCGAGCTCGACGAGCTTCTGTAAGGAGAAGCAGTGAAAACGTAAGAGAAGGATGCAATGAAACAGAATACTCCAAGTTAATTGCTCACTTTTTTTTAGATGGCCACACGTCTAAATTTAGTCGTGCACGGAGGCAGGGGATGCATGGTTCCGAGGTTGATTTCGCTGCAGATAAAATAATATTTATCCATACGATATTCGCCCAAGGCAACCACAGCTGGAATGGGTCTGAAAGCACTTGCTTCTTTTAATCGAAGTAATACACTAGAATCGGTATGAGATGGCAAAAGCAAGCTTATGACAGCACCAGTCGTGCGTAGTTGGACCGCCAGAATGTTTTTTCCAAGACACCGAAGAACTGAACACTCCATGACCTTTTTTACTACATTCCTCATGAAAATGACTTTTTACCAGTTGACATGACAAATGTTTTTTTTAATCACTTCCAAATAAAAGTAAAATTCTTGTGCACCAAATTGATGCCCAATATAGTAACCAACAGAATGCTCACCCACAGAGGAATATTACAGTACGAAACAAAAGGACACATGCACGCACTGACCAAAACAATTCCAAGCAAGCATGGCTGACAATACACATAAGATAGCGCAATTAAACCCAGAGAAACACACAATATTGCGGTGGCTACAACACACTGAAATGTCTCGGAAATGAACTTGCGCTTTGCACGCTGATAAAATGTAGGACGCACGTCGCTCGTGAATGGTGGATTTACATGCGCCTCATCATCATCTTTATTTGAAGTCAACCCCATCCCAAACCCGATCCCCTCGAATTGACTCAAAAGATTTACATTCTCCTCGCATTTATTCATGGAAAAACAACAACAGCCAGAGACACTCCATAGTGGAGTGCTCGACCGACATAAATAATTGCATCAGTTCCATAGCTCCATAATTCTCAGCGCAGGTTCCGCAGGCGGCAGCAAAGTCAGCTCCCATGGACTCGCAGTGACATGACGGTGCGTGACGTCTCCAGCATACAGAGTTCCTCGCGGTTTTTCTAAAACAGTCAAATATATTATGCCAGGAACAGGGTTCACAATCAATGGCACATTCAGTCTTGCACTTATCGCCCTCTGCTCAGCTTGCTCTTCTGCCAAGTCCGTATCAGGAAAGAATTCTCGCAAATTCTCCCATGCCTGGCTTCCGGGCTTGATCCATAATTGTTGCCCAGGCACGACCAAATTCTTGATCAAGTACATCACCGGAACAGCCATAAGAGCGTTCTCATCCACAAGCAAGTGGTAGCAGAATCTGTAAGGATCGTAATTGTAAAAAGTACACGATTCAGTTGATCCACCTTCCTCCATGGACTTCCTTGTGCCATCGGGCACAGGGCAGCCGAAATTGAGTCCATCCTGCAGTAGCACGAGCGCCCCGCTTCGAAATACCATTGGCATCACCAGGAAACCCCTCTCCTTCAATTCGTCCTCCCATTCATCCACGTCCAGTGTCTCTACCAAAAAGTCAGTATCTTGAAAATGGACTCCAGTCTCCGTCGCAAAAATATTTCCTTCGCTCCCATCTGAATGGCGATAAATGTGATAGTGACAGTCCGGCATCAAGCTGTACTGACACCCCATGTGAGCAGGTGGTATTTCATGATACTCACACTGTAAGAACCACGACAGCGACAGAACAGACGAGCAATGCAAATAGTCTTCAGGCATGCAGCCCTTCTCGGGGGCACAGATACTGTAATTACCCGTGAGGGCAAAATTCTGGTCATGCATGGGCCTCAGATAGTGATGACAGCGGTCCTTGGACGACAATTGAATCCACAGCGGCTCGATACTCTTCCCATGAAAACTCCTGTGGGGCATCAAATTGCCTGGAGTAGCCCCCGCTGGCGCCATATTCAAGACCATCACAGACAATACGTTGGCAGCACGATCTCTGGTCTTGCAGTGAATCCAGTCCATGCCAGCTATAGAGGCCAAAGTTAACAATGCCCACATATTGACCCCCATACCCTGAGATAAAACATTCTTGTTGTGAGACCTCCACGTAAAGCACCGCATAAATGGACCAGGAGCGTCATTCCGGTTGATACAAAGACCGCGCAGCAAGTTCTGTAGACCAAGCTTGGTCAGGTGCTTGGCAGAATCGTATATGGGTGCGCCTCCAAATATCGCCCTGATATCAATAATCATCCCCGCAACCGCCTTGACAACACTTTGAATTATACTTGGTTCATGTGACATGTGACAGTATTGCTTCAGCTCTACCCCAAACGCCATGTAAATCAAATTAGCCACTGTCTCTTCGACACTCTTGCCGTTGTCAGGATTCAAAAACCGCAAAATCGTCTTCCCGCCCAAGCTGGTATCTACGCCGCCCTCGCTGTTTCCAGGAGAAGAAATGTAACACTTGATGTTGGCATCCTTGTCAAATGGCTGATGCATATCCTCTGGACAAAAACAGTTGCATTGACTGAGCCACTCGATCCACTTTCTGATGGAATCGCATGTCCTTCTCGCAGATTTACTGGCGTCGTTTACCTGTGGTCCAAGTCATCCACCATGTCAGTGAACTACAGTGACATCAGAACTGACGCCTACCCCCGCCACGCATGCGACGGCGTCCGTAATCTCCAGTATCAGTATACCCACCACCATTCGGTGCGTAGTCACTCCCACCACTGTATCCGCGCTGTGTGTACCCCGATCTCTGGCTAGCATCCCCATTCCCCTTGTAAAATGCACCCCGATCTCCCGATGCAAAATTATAGTCTCGACCCGAGTCGTGCTGCCTGCCAGGTCCTTGCAACTGAAGACTCATCATTCGCGAATTAACAACTTCTTCACCAATTTCAGCTACTAATGCCTGAACTACGCTACGTAGTTCGTGGATGGCATTGGAATGCCGCTTCTGGTGTGTGACATTAAAAGACATCTGGTCATCGAGTCTACCCACGGCCTGATTGAAAATCATCTCGAGACGTTCTATTACATCCTTGGTCTGATCATACTTTGATTGGATATCTTTAATTTTCTCAAGCAAATCTCCCATCGTAATTGATGCTTGAGATGAGCCAGTCACTGTACACGCTGCTGTGGCATGGCCCACACCAGCAATCTGCCTTGGCCTCAAAGATTTGATGTCTGACACGACATCAGCCCATCGCTCCACTACACAATCTTCTACTGTTATGTCGTGTTGCACTTCAGATTCTTCTACTGTTATGTCATCTTGCACTTCAGATTCTAAATTCAAGTCAATCTTCTCCGCGTCACTCTCCATGGCCTTATGTTCGCAATCGTCAGCCTTATCCAAAATCTGCCCGGCAAGATCAGTGCCCTCACTAGAGTCCAATATATTCTCCTTTTCATGAATCATGTTATATTCGTCGTATTGAGCCACACTCATTACAAATATTACACAATTACTAGACAACCACAGGCTTAAATAACTCACCACAGATGACTTGAAGAAATCACATAGATCCTCAGGTGGTATGATTGGAACGTTGAATGCTTGTATAAAGCAGCCCACAATTGAAAACAATCCAGCATCCAACCCCCGCCTGAGCTCCGAGTGTAACACCGCAGCAATCTGCAACCCGATTTTCCATTAATTAAAAAAAAGAACAAAAAATCACAGTGCAATAAACGTGCATACCTCGACAATGGGTAAAGGATCGAATGCACAAGCCTGTGTAGCCGCTATACCAGCACGAGCAAAATCTTGTTCAGTGTCTACTGAAGCCATTATAGACTGAATCCACACACCCCACGCAATATGCCTGGATTCATATCCTTGCTGTACACCCCCCAAAATAGATCATTTCACAATATTTATCACCCACAAAAGCGTCACATACCTTAATTCGACCAAAATTGGTCATAACTCGTGGTGAAAAGAGACAGTACAGATGTTTCAGTGCAAACCCAATCCAATCTAAATGACAATTGGAAACATAATTGATGTCATACGGAAACAATCCTGCGTTATGAGGCTTGGCGACGTACGTCCGCGCAAATACATGAGAAAAGAAAATGTGCTTCAATAGCCTCAGCTTGGTCTCAGCATCATGTCTCATCTCTGGGCGCCCCTCACCACTGCTCAACAAAAAAAATAAACAAATATGAGCGAAACGTTCGATACAAAACTTTGATAAAACATAAAATAATATAGATTTACTCACAACTCAGTGTCTTCACCAAAGAACGAAACATCTCCGGCTGTCAATTTGGTGTACGATGGACATCCCGGATCGCAACAGTGCATGACCACGTACAGGGTTTGCGGGACATCACCCGGTGGCGGCAGCTCATTTGAAGCAATCATCGTGAAATGAACAAAACATATTACAAATTTTTCGTAGCTCAAACGCTCGCCAGTCTTCTTGGGATCAGCAGTGCTGGATATCTTACTGTACAAGCTGGACATGTCTCGCGGTACACCACAGAGAATAAATATTTCGTACGGAGTTACCTTCTTGCGATTTTCGGTGAACGTGAACGGTACATTTCGGTTATCCGGCGACGGCGTGGATACAATCTGGTCATCCAAACGAATCAAACAAGTTTGGGCCTCGAGACCACCGCCAGTGTTGCGACTCCAGGTATGCAGCCGTAATTTATTCACATGCTCTAATATCATAAACAGCTTGCCCAGTTCCTCGAAATATCGATTGATAGCAGCCTGGGTCATACCAGCCCCCGAAGAATTGGGCTTCCTCCAGTCCATCTGCATTTCCTTGTTTTCAACAGCAACATTGAAGTGCCCCACGCCACTGGCGATCATCACACTCTGAAAAAATGCAATAAAACTATGACTGTGCGACCCGACATGCCAATGCAGAGAAGACAAGAGAGTCTCCACATATAACTCCAAGTTCAAACAATTAAGCCTCATGTCCTTGTTCAACTCCGAAATGCTGTGCATCAAAAAATAGGAATGCTTCAAATAACTGTGATGCCTCAATTTGGGAGGGAGCTTGTGCATCGTCAGGTTCCTGAAGTACTCCTTGAGATTAACGTGATGCAGGTCGGTCTTGTGAACATTATCCATCATAAACATGCACTGCTTGAAAAACTTGCTGGAATAACCGTCGGTCCGCGCGATATTTTCATGTTGCCTCATGCAATTCTTGAAGTGCTCTGACAACTGATACATCGCATCATCTACCGACATCTGACCAGATTTACGTGCTCTGGACAGCATGGTGCTCAACGAGATGTACCATTTTAACAAGACTTTATCGCCAAGATCCTCAATGTTGGGCTCAGGTCCATAGTACTTTACAAAAACCTTGAGTGGCGTAGCCTCCTCGTGGCTCTTCATAAAGTCTTCATCTATTTGATTGTGTGCATGCCCTGCCCTGGGGTCATATGTCATGAACCTTCTCATCATGTTACTCGCCAGCTGAGGAAACGGCGTACCAAGATTCATCACAAAAGCATCCTTGCTACTAAAGTCCCCCTGTTTCATCACATTAAACTCCATCATCATAGGCCAGCGAAAATGACCAAATCGCTGATACTTGTACTTTGTAGAAAACTCATCAGACTTCTCCATAGCTTTCAACGGCCACGCCCCCACGCTGTCCAACTTAAAGCGCATGCTCTCTTGATCTTTTCCAGCAGCACCAGACACAGCTGCCTTGCAAAACGTTTGTAGCTCCTCGTATACAGTGGTTTGTACATTGACAGTCTTGTGGTAGTAATTGACATAATTATCATCGATTCCGCCATTCGCAAAACTCAATTTAGGGCACCCCAAGATCCGAATGTCTGTGGCACTGGGAAATTCACGCAGAATGTTTATATTGATCCTGTAGGGTATGTTCAACATTGACGTTAACGTAAAAAAGCCCATGGTACCACCAGGATTGGTCCTATACGCCATCGGATCACCACTCAAGTTACAATTATGATTGGCCTCATACATCATGATATGCTTCCAGCACGCACACAACTCCTTCCACACCTCCTTCATCTGTGGATTCCTCGGTGGATTCAGAAAAATGTCCTTGATGTAGTCGTGCAAATTGAAATTCTTAGCGGGAGTCACCACCACCATATAAAACAGTCTTTGGACGTTTTGCCCATCTACTTGAAAAAACACCCCAGTGACAGCTAATTTAACAGTGAATGGCTTTCTCTCCTCACGTAAATCACACGACGACTGCGTCACCCTCTCATAGAAGATATCAGACGCATCAAACGCCTTGGAACGATCATCAGTGTCCATGTGATCTGGTCCATTCACATCCATCATCGTCTCAAAGATACCGGAAACCACCTTGGGATTATCCTTGCTATGCTCGTAGGATAAGCCCTGATCAGTCTGAACAACAAAATTGGACAACCCGCGCTGTTGAATAAAATACTCCAGCATGTGAAAAAAGTACAGCACATTTTCAGCATGTGGCGACAGTGTCATCCCATTGGACGGGGAAAGAAAATAGATGTAAGCGCCTTCAAATGGTTGCAAATAATTACGAGTATCATCGTGGCGTATCAACCACATTGTCTTGCTCACTGCATCCATAGTGACAGTATCAAGGGACGGACAAAGTAAATTCATATTTTCATCATATAAGTCCAGGGGTAGACAAAAATCGTGATGAATATCCTCATTCCTCAATAATGGTGGCACCTGTGCAAACCCATTCTTCAAATATGTTGGGCATAAGTGATCGTCATCGTCTTGCTGATTTTGGATGTCATCCGTTGGTGACGGCGATCGCTGACTTTGAGATACCCGTAGACAGTTGCTGCGTTCACCCGCCGACGCCTCGTCTTCTTCCATGATCCCATCACCAAGCAAGACATCTATCAGCGAATCTGGATCTGAAGCATTGCCCTCGCTAACGGAAGGACCCCCAGCATGCGATTCACTATCGCTGGACTCATCGTCGCTTTCCATTTGCTTGTATTTACCCAGTTATAGCCAATAAAAGTATAGAAATTAGATAAGATATCCTTGTTGTATGTATGATTTGGTCGGATTTGAGCTTTAAGTATGTGATGCAATTACCAGGACATATAAATCTCAATTTTGTACTGAATTAATTTTTTTTGAATTGAATAAAAAAATATTCAATAAATTTTTTTTGAAAAAAAAATTAATTCAATAAAATTTAATTGGAATTGGATTAAAAAATATTGAAAAAAAATTAAATAATTTAATTTTTTGATTCAAAGAATATCATCATTACTTGATTTTAATATTTAAAAAAATATCAGACTGTGAATGCAGCTTCGAGTCTTTTTTTATTGTTTTGTTATCATCTGAAGGTATTAAAGAATTGTATGTCATGAATATCAAATAAAAAGCAATGAAAACTACCCAGCACATGAAATAATCCACAATATTCATTATGATACTTATCAATTTTCAAATCTATTTTGAATGATTAAATATTACGGATCTCCAAATCAATTCCATAATAGGCTGGATAATTACTCCTACAGTGGCAAGTAGCACAAAAAATAATGCCAACAAAATATTAAGAATAATGATAACAGGTATTACCCGCTTGAATGTAATCAAGGCACACATTCTATGCGCATCTTGGTGTTGACCCAGAGTGTTTGCATGCATGTCAGAGAATCTGAGATAGAAGACCCCCCAGAGCAAAGTGTTGTTCATTCCATTGCAGAATCCCAATTCACAGTACAGATAAACCAGAGAATCTTCCCAAGTCTGAAACTGCAACTCTTCACACTTTCTTAATTGCGTTGTGTTTGTGACGAGATATTGAGGCAAAGATATAGTCATGGGAAATACCAATTTTAAACTTTCGATGACGTCGTCCAGAAGGCAAGTGGGTAACATGGGCAAACACTTGGGAGAGACACCAGTACTATACCACAATGTGAGTAGGGGTATTAAAGTAAACAAAATCATGGTGACACCACCACAACCTATATAACTGAGTATGATTGACATGAAAAACACAACAATACATATGAAAAGAAAGCTAGGCAGTAGATCATTTCTACTGTTGTTACAGAACATGACTTCCTCAAACTTGCAATAAAGGAGAGAATCCACAGCGTACGTAGCAGTCCACTTGTTGTGCCTGAAACAATCTGACTTGTTGCACGGATCACTCAAGAAAGTGACAACGTCATTAACTTTTACACCTGTAATTTGCAGGAAATAGTAAAGCAATGGGTCATCCTCGTCGACATCATCCGTGTAATTCCCCTGTTTAACCCAAGACGATGGCCAGACATCTCTCAGAGAGGACTTGTGTTGCCTGTACTTGTTCATGTCACTGACGTGCTTGTAGTACAGCCCAAGCACAGCAAAAACATATTTGAAATTAGACACTGCAGCGTCTGCGACAGGACACTCTCCGGATTTATTCTTGAAGTGCATGTAAAATACATCGGAGTTCCACAATTGTGAAGCAGAGATTATATTGTTTTCAAACTCATTACCGTCTGAGATTGCCTGAGTGGCCATAGAGTAGTATGGTAGAACCTTGACTGACTGTTCGACCTCGTCCCATACCTGCATCAACTTGCGACCTCTGCGCCTTGAAATCGGCTCTAATATCACGTCCTTTGAGGTTTCGACTATGTCCTGTTTGTCAAGGCTACTGCTTCTGTTCATTATGTATTTTGTCAGGTTCCATACTCTCTTGGTTAGATTCGAGATGGTAGCACCGAATTCAGGGTCATGGGACGCAATGAGTGCAGCCCGTACAGGCTTGAACCAAGACGAGTACATGCACGCGTAGAGGATGACCCATGGCTTTTGGTATAACTCAGTGAGAACTCCCTTTTGCCCCAGGCTTGACGCAAAGTCACTGGCAGATAATAAAAAGGTGTCGGCATTTCTCAATGCCATCAAGTTGTTTTCCTTGATCAGCTGTCTAGCCACTGTTCGCCAATACACACAAGTATGCAGGGTAAATTCGTCGACTGGGCCCAGAACTCTCCCAGTAGAGTACAGATGAGCCAGTGTGGAGCATGGCGCGGACGTGTGATTCCATGCAGACTCGGTTACCATCGCATGAATGACGTCTGCAGTAACGTCGTCAGCTGGGTCGTCTGGCCCAAAGACACTTGGTAATTGTATTCTCGTGGTTTCCGGCTCGACTGAGAGCAGTCGACGGGAACTGTACGCGACCTGAGACACTTTCATCTTTCGACTCACAGGCATTCGAATGAGATTACCAGACTCGCTCATGACTTCCGCGCAAATCGCCCCTATCGTGTTGATGCACCTCACCAAGGATATCTCAGACCATGAGAAAATATTCCCAGGATCTTGCGTGAAACCACAGAGGCGCGCTGGATTGGGATTTACAGTCGCGCCAATCGACTCGCTGCACAAGTCAATCTTGACATCCGCGTTGCTGAGACAAGTGCACTGCCCGTAGTTTTGATTGCCACCCATGAGACAAATGGAAGACGTAGAACATTCGGAACAGCTGCTTAGCGCGCCAAAGCTCACATCATCCAAACTCGTCAGCAAAGAACAGCTAGCGGATGGCCCGCACTCACGCTGAGCCACACACCTGTCTACTGCCACTGACTGTATTCCACACTGGCATCTCTGTATCATGGTGTTACACCCGAATTGTCGTATTTGGTTTAGCGAGGGAACTGGACAGAAAGAGCAAAGCCGAGCCCCTGCGTCAGAATCACAGTTGAGCGGGTCGGCACAACAAGTGCTCGTGGGCGTGCAAGCATACAAGTTGCTTATACCCACATCTCGCTCTTGAGCTTCAGCCCAACACGTGCTTGCGCGGGGGGCCATGGCGTACACGTCGTCTTTGGAAGGTCCAGTAAAATTCAGGGCTGTGCACTGCAGCGGCATGACGTCCTTGTCTATTTCAAAGCACAAGAAGTCTCTGTTGAAGAAGTCAAGAAAATTATCGATGGACGAGTAGAAGTCGTCAAAGTCGAACAAAGTGAAAGACTTTGGAAAATTCTTCAGTGCCTCTTTCATTTGCTGTGCAGTGTCGATTTGATCTGAGATTTCCCATAGCATCAAAGCACCTTCTGCTACGTCACCCACGTACGGCAAAACGCCGGCTATCTGTGCAGCCGATTTCATTGTCTTTTTCTGCATTCTGCCCAATCTCCCCTGCGCAGTGCTCTGCATAATTTTGTTGTCTGGCCGCCGTTCTGCATTTTTCATGGCATCGTCAAGTGGTTTCGATTGCTCTGGATTGACCAAGCCACTTTTGACGCGCTTGTCGTATGCCTGCTGCTTCTCACGATATTTAGAGCTCTGGAAGTAATCCTTGTAACCGAACGAGTACAGATCCAGCATAGCATCTGGAATGTAATTATTGAGTATCACCGCAAAAATGTCATTCACCACAGTGAATCCCACATCCATCCACCCGCCAATGGACCGCAAAGCAGACAGAAACACTGGAAATTTTCTTACAATGAGGGAACACCAGACATTGGCAGTGTAATTATAGGCGTAATTCACAGTGTCGCACGCTTTCATCACATTCTTTTGCATCCAAGGCCCAAGCACACCGGTGCTGAAAAGCATGTCAAAGATCAGGTCTGAACCAGCATCAGTAATCACTGCACTCTCCTGTTTGAACTGCGCCCAAGCTAACACCACCCTACTCGTGGCCACTTCTTTGGCAGAACTTGACATCATGAGGACCAAATTGAAGAGCAAGTCGATTACAGTTCCTGTAATCTTGCAGACAGGAAAAATCAAGAACCGCATCTGCAACAAAATATCCCTGAATGTCATGACTGGCACGGCAGAGCAATCTCTCAAGAAAAAAGAGTTGTTTTTGCGAAGTGAGATCATCTCATCCTCCAAACCACACACGCACGGTTGGTCTGCAGTGCACCCATCGACGCGCATGTAGTATTCCTTCACAGTTTGATGGACGAACGCACGATTTGAAGTTTCCCACGTGGAAGGATTGTATACAAATTCTTGCAAGGAGCACTCCGATCCACCTCGGAGTATGCAATTAGCAGACGCAATGATGCTCTGAGCCTCCCGAATGGACTCGCATAAAGCAGTCAGGCGCGAATCAATGTTGCACACGTCCGTCATGGCAAACGGATCTGGCTGTCCTTTCAACGAACTTACAATCGTTGCATGACACGAGCCGACTTTGTCTGCTCTCCACCTTGCCTTTGAAATGGATCCATTGCAACCCCTGCCAGATCTCAGGGATTCCTTTGTGGGGCAATGCACCCAGGGTCGCTGCCAGAGATTGTCATCCGTAACGTAATTGCCATTCGCAGGCTTCAGAGAGGCAGCTGCACTCTCCGTTTCATCATCAGACGTAGGCAAATCCACAAAGAGCGTCTTGGGATCGGACAGGAGGGCAGTCAAAAATTTTCCTTTTACCCAGGTACTGTGATTGAGGAGTGCACTGCAGTTGCTCACGTTTCTGCATATAACACCTCGAAGCTCTGCAGACAGAATCCGTTCAACAGATCGCCTGTATGGCACGCCAAAGCTTGTCTCGGGCTGCATTTTCGATCCAGCACGCGTGTAGAACTGCGGAGGGGGGGTGCATGCGTCGCACCGCTTTCGTGTAAATCTCGAGTTTTGGTACGCTGTCACGGGGGTGGCGGAAATGGGTCTCAGAACATCCCAGTTTTTGTTGTCGTCGCACTTGAGCTGTGAAGTAGTTTTGTACTTTTTTACCCTGACACACCTTGCACTTGACGGCGCCATGCGCTGCACCCTTCCGGTGTGGCACACTCCCTCTTGCAAAGTGGTCACCCCTGATGTTTTGAGCACATTTCTGCTGACAAAAACGTATGAGAAGTCGGCCATTCGGTCTAAAACATGACACATCCTATTTTCAACGTCCGAGGCGCCGTCCCACATAGTATTATTCACATCATCGTGACGAACTGTAGCACCATCTCGCAGTGTGCCATTCAAGAAGGGCCAGTCTACCTGCGTAGTGCAGATCTTTTCTCCGTATTGCATGTTTCGGGGCTTGAACGTGTGAGACCACCCCCAATTGAGCCCCTGCACGGACTTGAGTGTGTTGAAAAGGGAACAGTTGTGCTGGTAATCCACGTTGATAGGCACTCCACACATGTCTGGCCACGTCTCTTCTGCCACGGGACAAAAACAAAATCCATTCGTGGTCTTGTACCTCCCAAAGTGAGCATCTCCACTCTGTCTTCGCTGAGTGGGGTGTGCGAAAAGACCACCTATTACATCACCGAACATAGCCCGTGATCGCCTAGCGCTTGGCAAGTGCGGCTTGAAATTCTTGACACCCCCAGTGTAAAACGCCCGGCGGCGCAGGGGGCAGTCCCATGCAAATGAGTGCTGCCCAGTGTCGTCTACACCCACCACATAATCCACATTGTTCAGATTCTGCTTGTACGCTTGGTCGTCATTCGTCATCTCTGAAAGCCACCCAGACACCCATGTCACCACATCCGATGTATCCCATGAGTTCATCATGGTTTTGTCCATCACACCTTTCAACGGCATGCGCCACACGACCATGCTCCCATCAGAGATGCGCAACCCCAAGTGATGGCCGCCAATGTGCTTGGTATCGAACTTGAGAAAGCCGTACTCAGAGGACTCCCGGCGCAATAAGGCGTTCCCGAATAAAAGTGTGTAATCCCAAGGCATTTTGGAGAAGTTGTGGAGTGTGAACAGATTCCCATTGATGCTGTAATCTTCCATGGGATACCCATCAGACCCACCCACCATGCCTTGTGTATGTCTGCAAATCGAATCTTCATTGAGACTGTGCCGGCACAGATTGTAGAGTAGCTTCGAATTTACGTTCAAATTCCTGGTTTTCTCATTATTCCGCAGTATACACTCGTTGTTGTTGGGCATATATTTGTAGTAATCCACGGTGCTCGTGCTGAGGCCCTTCTCGGGTGGGCATTCTTTCTCGTAATAACAATAAGAGTCAATCTTCTCCGTGTTGCCGTTTTGTGCATCCATTTGTTCTACATCACACCTGTCAAAAGGATTCCACCCCCCACTCATCCATGGAGTGATCGTAGTCCGATTGCCCAGAGCCCCTACTGCATCAAAATAGCACATCCTATCTTCGCGATTCGCGGCAGACGCAGAGCACACCTCCGAGGAATCAAACAGTCTCTTCAAAAACTGTTTGGACACATCTCGACTAGTGGACGCAAAACTGAATATGGCCCCACTGGTCATCATTTGCTTTGATACCCGCCAATTTAGCTGTGATCTGTAGGGCACCACCACACCGCCGTTGGTCGTGTACTCGTTCTGTACGTGCTGCTTGAGAGCCAAAAAATTGGGGTCATTGCACTTGTTGTAGTCCACTTGTTGATTCCCAGCAACACACATGACAGGAGTTCGAACATCGGGATTGATGTTATTGGCGTAGTCAGCCACACCTTGTAGATTGAATGTGAAATTACCAAAAAATTGCTGCTTTTCGTCGCTGTAAAACTTTAACTCATTCATGGAAAATGACCTCAGAGATCCATTGACCACATGATCGCCTATCACACGATCGTAACGCTTTTTTACTTCGCTGTACAGGACATTCACGTAATTGTCAAACTGATTGTCGACATTGCCAGTACCCCCAGACAGGGTGACAGTAATTCCAGCCAAGTACAAATCAGGATAAGAACAGTTGAACTGACCTTGCGCATAGACAGGACACGTCTGCACTGTGGAATTGAGCCCGCTAGCGAGGTCAGTATCTTCGCCAGACAAGAGCTTTCCCGAAAAATCTTGATAGACGTTCTGCAGTTGACTCGACTCACACTCTTGTATATTCTCTTTCAATTTCACGTCTTGTTCGTTGGGGAGTACACCCATCAGTTGTTTCCACTCGTTCCTAATCATAGAAAACACAGATGAATTAGTCAAGGGCATGTCGTAATTGAGAGAGATGGGGGTATTTTGAATGTTCAGCAGAGAAATCTCCGCAGCCTTGGTCAAGACATCAGTTCCGTAACGCTGTATCAGGCCAGTCAATAGCTTGTTTGAAGTTATGTGGTTATTTTGTTGAGTGACATTGGCCCCCATCTTTGTCAGCGCATTGATCACGTTGCGAACTGTGTACTGCGTATTGTATCTCTGATTCATAATTTGTACGTATTTTGAAATCAGATTGCTCGTGCAGCGACTTCTCACAAAACTCTCAATTAATTTGCGCTTGACGTCACTGGTCGCCGGAAGATCCCACAGTATCTCTGTGTGGCACCGAGGGTAGGTGAGATCCACACCCGACGCCTTGAACAATTCGCTCCTGACCTCTTCAACCGCCAAGTTCCAACAGCGTAAAATGATATCTTTCTGCCTCATCCGTTCGTTATTCACAGATGCCCAAGTATACCCACCTCTGACATTGAAAATAAAGCTTGAAAAGTCAGTGTACTTGCCGTCTTGTGGCTTCACGTAAGTTGACAACTCGTTCTTGGCCTCGTAAAAGGTACAGGCGTATATTTTCTTTTCGAAATTGTTTGCCACCACCACACCACTGCCGATGTTACACTGGTAGAACCATGCAAAGGGTATCTCATAAAGACTGAATGCAGAGGCGTAATATAGGCCCTTGGAGTCGAAGGGGCTTTGAGATATCTTATTGTATATGCTTGAAACACAATTGACTAAATTTAAATGTGCCTCCAAATTTTGTGGCTGCTCGAAAATGTTGAAAAACGCATTCAGTGCAGGTACATTCACGTCTTGTATAACAGAATACTGTGGAGTGTATTCTCGCCGAACATCGTCACACCGAGCAGGTATGCTGCCAGGCTTCAAGGAAGTGGCACAAATGTCACTGACACTCTTCTGCGCGCTGTTACAAAAAATGTAATATAAGGGGAATGCTTTCTCGTCGATCACACAAAGCTTCTTTGTTGTGTCGTAAAACCCGATCACTCCACACCGAAATTGATCGTTTGCATCGTACATTGAACCATCCATCAAACTTCTGTTGGCCCGCCCGACACCATCGGAGAGCATGCTCAGCTTGCCATTTTTTGTGAATGGCCCCACAAAACACTGCCTGACAGACATGCAGTTGTCTATTTTGTCATACTTTGACACACCCAAAAAACCACTACTGACGTCTTGTCTGGCAGGCATGCGGCGTAAAGGGATCGATTTTTTGCTTTCATCATAAACTTTCCATAGTACGTCTCTCGTAAACATTTGTAGCAACACACCGTCTGGCCTGAGCAACATCATGCGAGATTCTTGAGGTACGCAGGATTTCATTTCAACCTCATTGATTTTGAACCGCTCGTAATCCCTGTCGCATGTAGTGGGTATCATCTTCATTCGCGTAGGAGCAGCGTCACTGGAGTTCCACCACCTGTTATTCACCAATTGATTGGAGAAGACGTAGTATGGGCAGGTGTTGGCATTCAATACGCAAGTGTTATCATCCCTTACCGTACAATTGCAATTGTCCATGGTGTAAAGATATTCTCGCCAGTGTCTGTACGAACACATACCATGCGCTTCCAAGAAATCGGGCACGTACCCCCAGTGGGAGGCCCCAATCATACTGTAAGCCTCACCTGCACATTCGGTCGTGTGAGCTCGGAAACTTGTGTCATTCCCCAACTGATTTTCGACGCTTATGACAGGGTCGACGCATTGGCCAAGACCCGTGCACATCTTCTCGCCAGGACAATCGGAATGACGCGTGCATTGCACACTAAGATGCTGGCACACGCCAGAGCTCAGACAGGCATACCCCAGTGGACAGCGCCAATTCGATTCAGAGCAATTGGGAATGGAGACATCCTGGCAGCCGTCGCCCCATCCTTCGATGTTCATACGATGCTGAGGCCCGATCACGAGCAGCTTATCGTTGTTCTCGGGATAAAACAAGGCTGTCTTGGTCGGCAAATTGGGGATCGTACCCACAGAATTGAATGAAGCATCGTAATACTCGTAAAATGAATTGTCTCCCCATGGGATGTCTTTACTCGAATCGCTGCATCGAGCCGTACCCATGTCGTTCTTTAAAAATATACCGCGCGGCACATGCACATCAACGTCCTCGCCACTCGACACGCGGGTGCACACTCTCATCGTATTTGTTTCGTACATGTCAAAGCCAAAAGTAGTCCCCCGACAGAGCCCACCTGCTCCAAAATTAGAGTCAATCCACCCACTGTTGCGACTCTGATCTTCCATGTACCGCATGATGGGTACACCAGCCACCTCGTCCTGCACGAATACATTGTCAAAACTTCGAAAGCCAGTATCGTCAGCGTCACAGGGTACAGTCACGTGATAACCCACGGGGTACTCGAAATCTTCAGGCCAATAATCCGAAACCATGTCACAAAAGACAGACGTCTCGTTCATAAAGCCCTCGGCAGTGGACCAGTGCTCGTGGTGCATCACATTTCCCACAGATTGTCCATCTGACAGCACGCTCGCTTGAAACACGTCGAATTTCAGAAAGTTCACTGGATCTCGCAACCACGAATTCCAGATCAATGCGTCCTCGTCTTCCATATCTTCATCCCACCAACCCAGTTCCACAGACTGGACCACGTTCCTAGGATCAAATTTCATTAAACAATTCGAGTTGGGTAATTCCATAAAATCTACGTCTACAGTCGCGTTCAGCGAGGCACACCACTGCGGCTTACACACGCATGGATCGTAGAAGAAATCGTCTATTCTGACGAGACAATCTGGGGTCACGTAGACATGTTTCGAAGAATTTTTTACGTACCTCCAGGGGTGCAAGCACGTGTAAGTTTGAAAACCGCCATCCCTGTAGAGGTCAAGACCATTGCACATAGCAACCAACTGCACCTGCGTGCCGCACTTTTTTCGCCAGGACACCACAACATCCTTTTGCTTCACAATATCCTGCATGCTGACAGCCCCATGGAGCTCGTATGTGTGCAGCAAAGCCAATTCAATAGCATATCTCAAACAATACGACCCCACACCGGATTCACGCACCCCCTGAGCCATCGGAAACAAGCCATCCACAAAATCTTCCATGAGTGACTTTTCTTTGGTTGTGTATTGGTCACAACCATACAATACTGCACTCTCTGGACTGTGTACCCGCTCGTCGTCTCTGAGATTATTTTTCAAAATGTAGTTCAAATCTGCCGTGAAATTAGCTTCAAAACCTAAATCTGCCACCTGCGTGTGAGGTAGATTTCCAATTTTTACACCCCCCGGACCGTGTCTCAATAAGAAATCCCCAGAGGTCGTCAGATTGACACTGCCCCGCAACCATTCTTCATTTCCCTCCCTGTCTAAGAACCCAAGGTGCTCCGTCAGTCCCATTTGCCCTCCCATCCACTCACTTCCCAACACAGCAGCGTCATAAGCCAACGCGGGTATGGGCTTGATCGATGATCCATTAAAAACAGTAATGCCATTGACAACATAATCGGAAAAGTGCACAGACCCCCGCGCCTGACGTGCGTCCAATCCAGGAGAACCACTGCACATACGCGACGGAGAGGGGTGATGCCGTGGATGATAGTGTCTGAATAGGGGACTATCTTGAAACGCGCGTTGCACTAACTGTTTCACGTGTTCGGCTATCACCTCCACACTTCCACCAGAAAATGTTGGCACACCACCAATTAGAGACCCGTCATCGTTTGTGGGCAGCGTAAACATAACCTGTTTGAGCGCAGAGTGACAAACGTGCCACAGACTGTGACTCGCAAAGGTGGTAGGAGGATTGAAGGCCTCGGACGTACTGTAAGCCTGAGTAGGTTTTGCTGGGTGGTATGACGCTTGTGAGCGCACATGGTGAGAACCCGGAGACGTAGTCCAGTTATACTTTGCAAGCTCGTCGCTCTTCAAAAAACTTATCCAAGGCTCCGCAGTGCGCATGGACGCATTGAAAAACACACCAACGCGCTCTCGCAATGCACTGATCATCTCTCGAGTAGAAATCTGCAGAGACAAATCACGTATGTGGCTTGGCAGATTGCTGCCATCACAATTGTTACTCTGGTTGGAAACATTGCAATAAAATGCAGTTACATCACTCCACAGCACAGTCTGATTTCGTATCCATTCCCTGATGATGGACTGAATCAAGTCAGCACCACCCTGTCCTATCTCCAAATACTGCTTCACAAAATCTTTTACCATGGCCCGTCGCGTAGGACTACCACAGGTGAAAGGCAGCTCCGACTCTGAGTTGCACGTGTCAACATCCAACTTCCGTGTCTTCCCCCTACGATCGTCTCTGGACCAGTAAGGTCCAACCAGGCAATCGGGTCTCTCCGATTCGTCACAAAACGGCACAGGCCAGTAGTCCATCCTCGCGTAGGGTCCCAGAAAAACGCAATCCAGCAACTGGTGAATCACGTCGCCCTCGGCGGAGAAAACAGCAGATTGCAGGTCTTTGTTTTCATAATTGGACAAAGCAGCCAGTCTGGCCATGACCATCTCGCTCGCACGCTGCATTTTATCAGTCACTGCGTCTCTCAGATGAGAGTCATTACGAGTTTGTATCACGTGCCGCGCCGCCACCGGTACAGCATTGGCAGATGCAGGCGACCACACGTAGCCACTGAGATCACAGACCCCTTCCAATCCGTAGCCGCCTATGCAGTTTTGAAATTTTTCTCGACGATCCTGACTTACTGACTTATTCGAAGCAGGTCCAGAAAAAACCAGGCACGCATCCAGCAAGTTACTCGGAACGGAGTCATTCAAGATCGTGTAAGACCAGTACGAGTCGTCGAATCCCCTAGCGTTCAAGAAGTCGTCCAAGCATGCCCCATTTGTGGCCCCACGCTCCATACTGTCCACCAGACACTGGCCTACACCGTCATTGACGTCGCCAGGCTGCACATTCATGCTGCCTTTGATTTCGCGTTCCAGTACGAGTCGCTCGTATCGAACGTAGGCAGCAGAATCCCACTGCTTGTTGACAAAATTTTGACGACAGCGCGTCAGCACACTGAACATGGATACCCCCTGCCTTTCAAAAACTTCATTGTTAGGCATGGCAGCATTACTAGAGACGCTCGCAGCCTTCACGTACTGATCCAATTTATCCCCTACAATATTCTGCAGTTGCTCGTACGTGTAAGGATTCCACACATATTGCATGCGATTATTCGCATTCGGCAGAGAAAGCGCCCCAGTACACCAATACGCAAAGTCTGCCAGGCCTTCTCGCCTGCGCACCGAGTCGATGGACACACCCGTGTCGCCGCAAGCGCATCGCACTGTGCTGTGCAGCGTCACGTCTGGTAAAACGCAGTGCTTCACGTCTGTAGTCTGTAAAACGTCGGCGAATTTGCTGACCACGCCAATCAAGTAAGTAAGCCCTCCATCGACAACATGCATGAAAGGTTCCAACCGCTTCATCGCCTTGTTGCCAGCCGAAAAAGACAGAACATTGCTGTTCTGAGCCGTATTTCGTTTGTCTTCAGTTGCGTCACCTGTCTGAAGAGCACCGACCTCCGCACTCTTGGTAAGACACTGGCCACTGATGGCATCCGTAGATGAGAATTTGGCAGACTGGATGCTTACTTCGAATCCTCGTTTGCCAATGACCGCCAGCGTGCCGCTCACTTGACACATCATTATTTTGTGACCCACCGACAAAATGTACACAGGGGCAAGCGCGATCTGATTCAAAAAANCAGTGACCGCAGCAGTGGACATGCTTAGCATCGTGTTGACAGAGCTGTCCAAATGACTCGCACGATCTAACCAGCCCAATATGGACTGGGCCTTTTGCAGCGCACTATTGACAGTGGATGTCAAAACAGATATGAGCTCCACACTCACATCCTTTGCAGCACACATGTTGCCCATAAAGGCGTCATCAGGAAAGTTTACCTCAACACCAGGGAGGTTCATAACCACATTCAATTGCAACAATATCATGTAGACGTCAATGAACACCAACCACGCGCCTTGCACACTCTCGATGCCCACATTTCCTAGAGATTTTAACATACCTCCGACTCCACACAGAGGTCTTTTTAGATTTACTGGCGTACCAATGCAACGAAACACAGCACAACTCTGATACGCTGAGCACAGAGATCTGAGCTTTGAATTTCCACAGCCACGGCAATCCAATCCGTCGCAGCTCGTCTGAACAGTGACGCTTGCGGTCACCACCTGTGAATTGGACACAGCAGCACTTAACAAATTCAAATCTCTACCAGTCAATCGGAGCTGTCTCAGCCAATCATATACAGCACCTGTCGTCGAGTAGACAGTAAAAAGATTCATATCAGGATCCTCGCGCAACCGCTTGCTGAGAATCAAGTCTCTTGGAAGCAAAGTGGCCCTCGCCACCAGAGACGCACTCACGGAAAATGGCTCTACAGAAACGACGTCAAATGTATTGTTTGTCCATTGAAAAGTAACTCGGCGAATGCCATTCGACTGCACCAAGGGCCAGAACAGCAGCCTAGCTTGATTCGTGTCTCCCTTCATGCTATACTCAGAAACAGTGTAGCCTTTCCACAGACTCTTCAAGGCAGGTCTAACCACAAAAGGAAATTGATCAGCCGCGTTCTGGACCATGTCTTGCACTTTACTGGGCTCCAGCCAGATCGTCGCCACGTCTCTCTGAAATTCGCCGTCTACCACAGAGCGCACTGCCAAATTCACCAGCAGCTTGTCCTGAATCGCCATAAAATCTAAAACCTGCATTGGATAAAACCCGTACAGCGGCAGAGACAAAATGTAATCTTTGTGCAAGACCACTCGAGGCACACCAGATCGTTGAACCAGCAAAATACTCGATTCCAAGAGTACCGCCGCAGAAGAACCGTCCACGTTCAAAAACGAAACCTGCCTGATGAAAGTCGATTCGACGTGACCGACCCAATTGACTCCATCGACTTCCGAGGCATACACGGACGCAGCGGGGCTCTTGGGGATGCAGTAAAACACTACCGAGACGTCCTGTTTACTCAGAGCAGCCACGGCCATGCATTCATCCAGAATTTCTCTGCACACCCACGCTCCACACAGATCAGGATTCGTCATGGCCATGATTTTACCCGGGGCAATGATGTCAGACACCACCTCGGGAAAAAACCAGCTGTCTATCTGCTGATTTTTTACGATCAGGCCAGTGCGAGTCTCGTTGTTTACCTGCGAATCACTCAACGCAGCCTGCAGCGCATCCCAATTGCCTGAGCATTTCGCCTTGCAAGACGTGGTCATCCCACATCCTTGAAAGTAATCGACGGGTTCTGGCATTATCACCACCACCTGTGGATTGCTGTCGAAATTTTTGCACTGACCTGCGTCTGCATCGTACCCAATCAGCATGTAATCGACCAGATCACCTAGAGCGTCAAGCGATGACATCACAGAAGCAAAGTACGGTCGCATCGTCTGCTCCATGGAGCTTCTGGTGTGCGCAATCATGGAGGGACACAGCAGTGCATCACCGCCGACAAGCCCGTCCGCAGCTGCTATCATGCCGAACAAAATGGGCTGCATGGTCTGTGGAGCACGAGGAACACAGTTGTCTCTCGCGTACTTCGCGACCTTCCTGCCAGCAGAGTCTTTGCACACGCACTTCAGCACTGGTGCGTCGACGAATAGTCTCAGAAATATATCCATCATACCGTCTAGCAGCAAGGCGGAACTCAAGCACGAGTGGTGCATTACTCGACCTAGGGGATTAGCACCGCCTGCCATGACTTCCAATCCCAAGCAAGCACTCCTCGATCGGTCTGTAACAGCAGACTTGAAAAGCGGCCTCTCGTCGTAGAGTGTGCCCACCATTTTACTCCAAAGTCCATTGAGGCTCAGCGCTCCGCCTTGCAGTACCTGCTGAACCACGCCTGTACTAACTACCACAAAAAATCGACAGGAGTATCTCGCCCAGGAGCTTGCAGCCCCCATGATTTTGGCTGCTCCGGCCACAGCTCCAGGTTGCTTAGCCAAGGCAAAGACGCCAGACAGCTGCTCTGGAAGGGGGGTGTTCAACAGAGACATGACTCCACCTCTGAGCTGTGTGATGTCGACTGTACCTCGCCCATAAGCACCAAATCCACGCAGCACATCAGAGACAGGAGAGTAGGACACCATTCTGCCCTGCTCAAGTTGCTCAGCAATCCACGCTGGAATACCCCAGAAGATGGCACTAGCCGCGTCGATGCTGTCAAAGAAGTCGTCGAAACTGAAAACGTCCGACGCACACGCAGCCAACACGCTATGCTCGAGGTGCTGTGCAGGGCACAAGGCACCCCCTCGCCAAAAAGCCGCCAACCCAGGCGCGTACACTACACCTCCGACGACCCTGTGGAGCACATGGATTCCCGCGACGACCAACTCGGAGGCTATGGAGGCCAACTTAGGAACGCCTTCGCTATCCACACAGAGACTCGTCGTAAGTGTCGAAGGCAACTCGGTGGGCCACATGGTGTCTGACCTGACACCCATGGACTGAGGATTGAGCCAATACGTCACGAACGTGGAATTCGACCCAGAACGGAGGCTGGGATCGTACGTCTTGTCAGCAACCTGCACCACCACAGCCACGTTTTGTTCGTTGACGTATTCGAGACTGTCCACAGACGCGTTGTACACCATGCTGCAGTCATTCGTAAAACTCCCAGGTGTGAATTTGCCGTCAGAGAAACTCCTGAATGTGTACTGCGAAGTCAAGACTTCTGACTCGCAATTTTCCTGGCAATAGGCACGTACGCGGTAGATTCTGAGAGCCGAGTAACTGGACAGCATCATCCACTGAACCTGCGGCAAGTCAGAGCTGCCCCTGCAGTAATCCATGTACGCCTGGAAGATTTTCAAGTCCGGACTCACTGCGTAAAAGACATAGTTCCTGCTGGCCGTCGCTGGTACACGCGTGGTCACCCAGTTGCGCGGAATGACGACTCTGGATCGCTCTTCCTGGCTGAGCTCTTGCACCGGGACGATTGTTTTCGGTGCAGCCAATAAGCCAGCCCAGCCGGGAATAAGCGTGTATGCGTCTTTTTGGTCGCCACTCAGCCTGTCTACCTCGATCTTGGATGCACCGTCCGTCGTGGGAAACTCCAGCAACACCGTATCCCCGGCTATGGCGAAGGGTTGACCCTTTCGACGCACGTAAGACGCAACAGATCGCGGATTCACCTGGGTCACATTCGTCGGTACCCAGCTTGCCAGATTCGATCCCGTAATACATGACGATCCGTCACCTCGCCTGCTGACGAATAGGTTATCGCTCCCGCTTTGCGCGGAAAAAGTTGTTTTGCCCACATTCGACGTCGTCACAGTCCCGCCACCCACCACAAATGCGCCACTCGCAGCTGCGTCCTCGCTCTTCAGTGCACAATCTCTCATCAAAAGCTGCTTGCCGGTCCTCCACGCTTCCGCGCTCACAAACACAGGACTGGCATCCCGACTGCCAGACACACGGACGGCCATGCAAAAGGGAAAACAAGAGGTGCCCACGGCAGCGTCAGAGCACTGCTCTGGCCTGAGCAAATCGCATTTGGGCACCAGCCAGATAGTGGCGTCCACATTTTCACAGCTCCCTCGACTGATGCAATCAAGCTCAGGCAGGTCCACCCTGCCACTGCCGAACGGCACGCTCTTCCCTTCGTATCGCCTCACGGGCCAACGCACGCTCTTCACACTTATCTCCACTGCACGGCAGGTCATCGCAGTGGACCAGGTGTCATCCTGGAATTGCACGTAAAACGTCCTGTCCGTGGCCTCTTCCCCGCCACTCAGACTCACCACGCTACACAACACTCTCAGACCAGCGTCTGTGTCCACGCACTTGCACCCGAGAACTGACGTCGTCTGCATGGGAGTGGGTCGCTGCGCGTGAGTGACAGACGAAACCTCGTAATCTCCTGCCCTGTCGAAGTTCACCGCGGCCAGTCCAAAGGAAACGTCCACTGTGTCGGGCCAGTACCTCACCGTAACACCAGTGGACCCCTGCCCGTAAAAGTAAGCTGCACTGCCGTTCGCAGAAACCAGGAGCCAGTCAGTGAGGCCCACCACTGTCTGAGCGCCGGCCAACATTTCATCGCGAAACACAGAAGGATTCAGCACTCGCTTGTTGCATTCTTCCCTTGCACCAGTCAAGCTCGTCCTGGCCATAGCCATCCCCACGCTGAGCCAGTTATCTCCAGCGCTACCCAAATGTTTCACCCCATTCACGGCGTGGTCAAACAAAGGCTTCAAATCAGGTGAGCACATCAACACTCTGTGCTGAACTGAATAATTGCTCGACATCCTGCACCTGTGAAAGGTTGTCTGCGGCACCAGCACCAGCAATTGCAATATGGAATTGACCAATCCGTGCAAGCCCTTCGCAAACCTGAGGTCTGTAAATGGATACAGCAAAAATTCTACAGGCAATTTGACAGGCGAACACACTTCGCCCGCCAATTTGCTGGCTACTAGCGCGACACCGCGCACGCTCGACATGGGACTGACTAGATCCCAGACGATTTTGCGCTCCACGCACGACACCCCATCGCAATTTACAACCGAGACGAAATTTAACACAGAAGCAGTCAAGGTCTTCATCGTTTCCATGACATACACACTTAACTCAACACATAAACCGATGTTGTCCCACAGAATGGGCAAAAAACCTTTCGATCCAAGGCTTCGAAGCATCCACACAGCGGCATTGTAAAGCGGTATGAAACTCTTGAAAAGCAAATTGAACAACTCGAAAGGCATCAGTAAGAATCCATGCACGAGCGGACCGACGCGTCGACTATAAAATTCAAACCAGAAATGAATTACGTGTGGGTGTTTGTCGTAAATCACATAGATCAATGCAAATACACAGTACAGAGACAAATAAAGCAACATCATCCACCCAATTAGCACAAAACACTTCCATACCACAGCTAGAAAGGTGTTAGTGGCCACACTGATTAGATTGATCGCCCCCTCCACAAGCAATTGCGCACGAAGACTCTTGCCGTCAGATTTTGCACCGACGAATACACAAACTAGCGCGTTGATTACTCGTTCCAAAAGTGCAAATAAAAACAGCGACACACCAAAGATCGCAAGAGTTTCTACGAGACTCATACAGTAGGCACTCAATTGCAAAGAAACACAATTTATTCAAAATACTCAATGCACTTTATATATTTCGGACGGTACACCCGACCGATCACAGTGGTTGCCATGCAGTAGATCTTGTTGAGTAGTAAGAAGTTGATCACGAAGTCCGAGGTCGTCCCAGAGATTATCCTTTTCTACCCCATAGGATATGCATGGCAAATCAAAACTATTTATAGAATCACCCGTAAAAATCGTGTTTGAAATCTTGAAATCATGCAAAAATCATCAACGACACTGAAAATCTTGTTTTTGACTACAAATGGCATTGATCGTCTCGATTCAAGTTTGGAATTCGTAGCAAAGGTAATTGAATTTGCAGAGCACCTATCGTACATAGGTGACTACAACTACTCAGAAGTACACGCTGAAATCATTTTAGACGGTTGGGCGTACTCAGCGTGTGGGAGCCCACCCAACAATTGCGTCATGAAATACAGGATTAATCCGCGAATACTATCGCTACCCTGTGTGGAAATCGTAGAAATGCCTTTACTTCATGTCGCAAAACTAAAACAATTCCTGGATTTAGCCGTAGAAACCCCGTCAAGATACAGTATCCCAGTATGGGATTTCGTGTTACCCAAGATTCTGTTGAACTACATGGATCCAGACGTGCCCTGTGACGACCCCAAAGCGTGGAAATTCTTGTACTGCTCTCAGTTCGTATTGCTGATATTGCGCTTCTGTGCCAGAGAAGGTCTTTTTGCTATACCCAAATCCAAGATTGAAATATTGGATTCAAATCATATCAACAGCCACACGTGTTCCCCTGCTCACCTGAGGCATTTATTGCACACTATTCTTTCACAATAAATCCAGAAACTCTACGCTATTTCAAATCTACACATGTCATGTGGACTAGGGATACCTCTAAGTGCGCTGTACAGGCTATCTGGAGTAACGATCCGACTGTTCACGCCAAATATCCTACACATCACAGGATGACACGCTTCCAGGCATTCCCTCAAGATAAGGACCACAGCTTGTGCAGAGTGAAACGAATCAATGTCAAAGATGTTTTTCGTATCTACTGGGTTGTAGAATGGCACAACCGCGCTACATACCCGGTCGACCTGGTTGTATCCTTTCACGGTGCTGTGACACGCGCGACACAGATTGTAAATCTTTTCAACCAGCGACGCGTCACTACTGATCACAACACCCTGAATGTTGCACCAATCTATATTGTATTCCTCTATGACTCTGTTCGTGTAACTTGATTTGAAATTCGGTACCGCGTGAAATCTTCCTATGCTTGAATCCGCGTAAAAGAACTGTAGATGAAATTTGTGATCCTCGTCCAACAACGTGAACAAAATGCCGCACGTCACAAAACCCCGCCCGCAAAAATCAAGATACGATTTGAAAGAATTATCTACAGACAAAAAAATGATACACGCTTTGGCATACTTCCAACTCATTTACAACCAGTTATCAACAGCAAATGATAATCACATTTTATATACAATGACAAAATGCGGGCGCAGATCCGTCTTGCGTTCAAGCTCATTTCATTACAAGTTTACAATAAAAAGTTGTGTTCTTCAGTCTCTACATACTCGACACGAATGACCAGTATGATTCATGGATTTGTACGAGACAAATCTTGTTGCAAGATCATGACGGTAGTTCACTCACCGCCGCCGTCGCCTGCGCTATCCAGCGATGCGGTTGGTTCAGCAGCTACCCCCAGCAATGCGGTTGGTTCAGCAGCTACCCCCAGCAATGCGGTTGGTTCAGCAGCTACCCCCAGCAATGCATCTGGTTCAGCAGCATTCCCCAGTAATGAATCCTGAAGCCCCCACGGTCCCCCCGAAGGTGTGGACGGATCCGGCTCATTCAAAACGGACAACGAACTAATCAGTTGTTGCTGTTGATGTTGTGCTTCTTCAGCCTCCATTTGTGCAGCTCTTTCAGCAGTCATAACCTCGTCGTATCTCATGATTACTAGTGGTGCAGGCACTCCTCCTCCTCCGTTGGTGATAAGAGCAGCACCGGCGGCCTGAACTTCACTATTCACGATAGCAAGGGCGCTACCGTGCAGGTTTGAAATTTCTTCGTTAGCAAAAAGATGAAATCTAGTTTCTTGCTCCTTGCAAAAATTTTCGCGGTGTACAATTAGCGCAAGACGCGCTTCATGTTGCTGATCCAACGCCCTGACACGAGCCGCAAATGATGCTTGATTCGCTTTCTGAATCGCTTTAGCTTCTTCATTGGATCTTTCCAACTGATTGGCCCTAGTTTGAAGATCACCTAATGCATTTTCGAGTCTATTTTTCATTTCTTGTATCGTCTGTCTCTCAGTACACAATTGTTGACGTTCAGTTTGAAGCTCTTGCAACTGCTGTGCTACCAAATTCTTTTCAAACACAAATTCTTCTTTCTCTCGATTCAGTGCATGACGGTCTCTTTCCCAATCTTTTTTAGCACTCTCTATCGCCTCCATCTCTCTGCGAAACGGAGCGATGATCGTTTCTTGCTGAGCACGAATTTCAGCACTGAATTCCTCCATCTTGATGGTGTGATCGGCTTTGACTCTTTCAAAGTGCTCGATAGCTCCTTTGGCTCTTCCGCGATGATTTGCCTCGACTTCTTTATGACTCTCAATGTCTTTCAAAATTGTACTTCGAAGTTGTTCAGCGCGTTGGATCTTTCCCTCGAGTTTTTCCAGTTCTTGCAATTGAGTGTCGAAATTCCTGATCGAGGTTTGCTTTTCAGAGATCTCTCTTTGAAGATTCGGAATTTGTCCACTCATTCTCTCAATCCTGCCCTGAATTTCCCTTTCGTCGTGTTTTAATCCAGGAACACTCTGATCAAGGCGCGCCTTTTCGCGGGACAACTCCGCGTACGTGGACTGCAGCTTCCGCATTTCAGCAGCGTCGGCTTCCATTTGAAGCTTGCACTCCATCATATCGGCACGCAATTTTTGAAAATTCATGACAACTCGCTTGAAGTCAGTCGCTACAGTGCCGAGCATTTGATCCTGCTTGTCAATAAAATCAGACAATGTATCGATATTCTTCGCCACGCTAGTCATATCAGCAGTAGCAATATTTGACTGAGCTCTGAATTGATCCAGCACATGCTGAAATCCTGTGCACAATCTGTCCAACTCAGCCACTTCTTCATTTAACTCCGCGACTTGTTTTTGTTTTTCTTTGAGGGTGGCTTCTTCCTCCTTGATTTTTTTCTGCATTTCATTCAACTCTGCAACTTGGTTTTGTTTTTCTTTGAGGATGGCCTCTTGCTGGTTGATTTGTTTCTGCAAGTCAGAAGAGACATTTGACCAGAACGATTGAATTTCGCTCTGCATCCTGTCCTGCAAAACACGAAATGAAGATTCAAATCCGTGCACAATACCGTCGCCGGAGTTTATCACACCGCCACTAGCTCCCATCTGAGCAGCCGCTCTTGCTCTGTCAGCATGTTCAGGCGAAGTTTGCAAGGTCCTCAGTGACGTCGCCATCGTCTCCATTGGAGGCCGCAAAGACAAATCGTCAACACTTGAGGAAGCATCACGTGAAGTTCCAACGCTCGACGCATCACCCAAACTCAAACTCTGCAGTGAGCAATGCGAAACACTTGAAATTTCACCAGTGTTTCCCAGGCTGGAATCACTCAACGTCAATCGAGGAAGCTGTGAGACGGCCACATTTTGAACATGCAGCCGAGGGGTCGCCGCAGCAAGTTCTAGGAGTCTTGCCATAGGTGAAAGTGGATCCAGTGCAGGATTCAACACCGTAGAAGTTGGGGGTGATATCCCACCTTCATCACTGGTATTCAACATAGAAAACATCGACTCACCATCTAACACAGTATTGAAGGCATTCCCCTGTAATAAACATTGCCCTGCAATAGTGACAGGAGGAGGATTTTTGCGCCCCGCGTCAATCCAGGCATCCAAATAATCAAACAAAACAGAATATTCCGTCTGTATCTTATCATACAGAATTTCCGCTGATAGGATGTCCCGGGCTCCAGGAATGAACGGACCAATGATCTGCAGTCTCTCGGTGATATCGATAGGACGTTCGCCAGCACAGATTCTGATATATCTCTGTTGTTTCTGTGCATTATTCACACAAAGTTTGTACCCACCCCATGCTTGACAATAATAACGACCATGCTCATTCGGAGTAGATAAATTGCTCATGGTCCAAATCTTCTCCGTCTCTTCTTCAATGTTTCCATTGGCTCGCCGAAATACATCCCACACGTTCTGAACATTCGAAGGCGGAATAATAATATTGACGTACTCGACGGTGTCAGGATCAAGAAACTCACCATGCTTGACCAATCGCATGACACGAGGAGCAGAAATATCAGGTACAACACTTGACCCTGAACTGCTAGGTGCAGCAGCAGACTGGCCACATACAGGAGTCATGGTCGAAGCTGCAGGAGCAGATTTGTCCTGGACATTCTCCAATCCACGAGGAGGCCAGTCATCGCCACTGCCGACAGGATCGTTCGCATCGTCCTCGTGATCACTGTCATCAGCACCAGAAAGTCTGTCAGCACCACTGCGTCGAGGAGCACGACGAGATGCAGGTTTTTTGGGCTTTGAAACATTCTTGGGTGGAAATTTCGCAATCCAAGCAGACTCCACAGCTCTCAATACAGCTGCAGGTTGGTCTTGGAAAAAATACCGAACCTGTAACAACTCAGTTGGCCTCGATCGAGAGGTATTTGTTGTGTTCTCATAGATAACCTTGAGTATGTACTCGAACATAGGGGCCACCAGCCGAGCGTGTTGGCCCCAAACCTCTAGATTCATTCTCGTTAACAAATCAGTCATTTCTCTGACAGTCCATTGTTGTTTTTTATTTACCAATCTCATAAACTGAATCGTCAGTAAAATAAAAAACTTCCTTGTAGTCACCTGGAAGGCACTGAATACTTTCTTGCCAAACAATGAACCCCATTTTTCACATTTCGAAGTCAACTGTCTTTCGTTTACCGGAATTTCAGTCAAAAACCTACAAAGCTCCTTTGTGGATGCCACTATCAGTTCTGATCTCTGAAACTTTCGCAGTAATTCCAGGGAATCAGTGACTTGGGAAACACACACTAGAGATCCTTGAGATTGCTCAGAGGAAGTCTCCTTTCTTTGTCTTTTAGATTGATCATTGACTTTGGACATCGCTTTCGAAGGCAGCCCTCGTCTCATACCGACCTGTGAATCAGGTGATTCATCGGACTGTTCGACTTTTGATAAGTCAAAATCTGGGTCTGACCCCGCTTCCGAATTCGATCCATCAGATTGAGATTCTTGCTCTTCATCGTCAGCGCCATCGGCGCAGCCCCCCCCTGCGCACGGGCGGGGCACAACTCTCGAAACCCCGGGCGTGGCCTGAGCCGAAGCCGTGGTTGTATTCGAGATTTGCGAAGTGTTTGTTGATGTAGCTTCAGGTGAGGAAAGAGCACCCAAGACTCTTGCCCATCTTTCTTCATCACTTCTATATCCATCTGGATGCAGACTTGAGCCTGCTTGCTCATCATTCAAATTCCTGTTGGAAACAGAATTATCATTACTTGACATTATTATCACTTGTAATACAGATAGTAAATAAGGTTGTGGTAAAAATAGAAACTTAGCATGAGCACAAGATGCGTGCACCGACATAAAAATTCTTAAATAGTGCACATGGCAGTGAGTTTTTCTCATGAAAAACCACAGAACAAAGGACCTGCTAGGCCCTCCAGGCATTGTCTCGGGGAAAAGGCCAAAAAGTAACCTGCAATCCTGTCAAATACAACACGCAAGTGTATCAGAAATGACTAGTTTTCCGTGAGGCGGCGCGCGGTTGCAGTGATGGTGCATACAAAAATTTTATCGAATAAAGCATCTAGAATGCGTACACAGCCACCATACAAAAAATCAAGCAGTGAAACCCACAAATAACAAAGTTATGCCACTTCGTACACAGTGCACCCACCACCATCTGAACATGGCCACACGAATTTCAGATCTCAACAAAGAGCCCACACAGCGCAATACGGACCACCTAATTCGCTAGAGAACGTGAAAATAACACGAAATACACGAAACAGCAAGGCTGTAGCATGGATATTCCCCGAGATAATTAGATGTCAAGATTGCACCTTGAGTGTCGAATGATGCTTGTACTTGAAAAAGTGAATTCGTGAAAAATCGAGCCGAGGCCCGATTTATCCATCATATCTCCTCTATATTCACCCTAGGACATATATCTGATGAAGTTTTAGCGTCGTACTTCACGCACAGCCTCACAATAAGTCTTTGAAAATTGCGATTTTTGACATCATTTCTGTCACAAGCTCGTATTTCGTCGATTTTGCGTCAAAATGCACAAAATTTACATGAAACCGCATCAGAAAAAATAGAGCAACACGTAGCAACAAAGAAAACCGCATCAATTTATCTGTAGAAACGGCGAAATGCGAGCGCTTTTTCAAACACGTCGAAATTGAGACCAGGGACCCTTGACACCAAATTAATTCATCAACTTACCCCAAAAAAATTTTATTGCGCCAAAAGCTTCAGGATACTCTCAAATACACCCCTAATACATTTTTTCTTCAAGTATTGACATCCTTTGATGCAATTTTATCAATTCATGCTCCATGTTCAGAGATGAAGCACTCATCCTTGTATCCATATGAGCCTCAGTAACCATGTTACTCTTCTTGAAATGACGAAACGCCCACATCAGCTTCCCTATAGTATCATTATCTCTCTGGAAGTAAGCGTGGAACTCCTGATCCATGGCCCATCGCATGGTATCTGCAACTCTCTTTGTCAATACAGTCTGACCTGCAGGCAGTGGGGTTTCCTCCAAATACATCAACACAACTTCCTTGTTCAAATTCATACAATTCTTAAGGAATTGCTTCGCCCAATTCCTAAAGTCTGCTGTCTCTTGAGGGGTATATGACATGTCTGGCAGGAAAACTTCAACCTACTTATATACGTAATATAAACACATAATTTTACGAAATGCTCATCTCACGCGAAATGGCTGCAGACACCAACGCCTCTCAACAGGTGATTCACGGACGCATACAGTTTCTCCGCAAGTTTATCGCAGACCTTTCCAACGTCACACAGATAATGACCAGCGAAATCCAAGAAAGGCAGGAAAAAATCAAAGAAGCTGCCTTATGCCAGGCATTCTGCGAGAAGGAATTGGAAACACTTGAGCCCAGAATTGTGTGATTTTTTCATAAAGACAAATCAAATCAAATTTAAGTGACGAAAAAAACTAGACTTGTATGCTTGGTGGCGCGAAACTACTCACTCCACGAGACTCACAGTGCAATGTCTGTCATCCAGCCCAACAAACAAAAAGTCATGTCATTCGCCGAGATCATTCAGGGCCGAGACGCGTCCGTCCGAGTCACTCACGACGGATTTTTGTATGCTGTGGATTTGGTCATGGTAATGACTGACAAATCCCGTGATAGTGCTGGATGGATTATCCGTAACATTCCGGAAGAAACTTTTCCATCGGTGAAAATCACCGATAGAAAAATGCCGGGAAAAGGCAATGGACACACCAAGCTGGTATCGTTTCAGAACGCGATCGAGTTGGTAATGGTTCTCCCCGGCCGCGTCGCCAAAGAGACCCGCACGCAATTCGCCGACATCATCAAGCGCTACCTCGCGGGAGACCACAGCCTCATCACGGAGATCCAGGCCAACGCGCAGTCCTCCTCGCCCATAGCCCAGATGGCAAGGGAATCTCTCAGCATTGTTACTGAAGAAGATCTCAATCGGAAACGGCGCAGAGAAGAGCTGGAGCTGGAGATGTTGCAGGCAGATTTGTTAGAGCGCCAGAATAAAGCTATGGACTCCCAGCAGCAAAGTGTTTTAACCTTCATCAACACCATGCAACTCCTCGATCCCAACTGGAAAAACGACACGCGCCTCGTGATCCAAACCAAGGACCGCCTCAAGAACATCGTGCTCGGCCAATCTCCAGCTGCGATCACCAACGGCCCCTCAGACACCCCCATTTACATCCACGACGTCGCCCGCTCCCTCGGCTATGGCAAGCTCTCCCACGGCGACGCCTGCAAGATCGGCAAGAAAGCCGCCGAGCTCTATCACGCCATCCACTCAGCCCCGCCGCAGAAGCGCATGCAATTCGTGGACGGCGCGGAACGCATGGTCAACGTCTACACAGAAGCCGATCGGCCCATGCTCGAGCGCGCGGTGCACGCGGTGTTTTTATGAACTCGGATTAAATTCATAATTATCATGTGATTACATCAGTTTTTGCTCGAGCAAAGTAACGCGATTATGCATCATCTCAAAAATCGTTGTCAAGTCTGTGGAAATTGCTTTGTCATCTGTGATTCCTAATATCTTCTTCAAATATAATTCCAAACTGTCTTGAATCTCGGAAACAATATCTGGCCGATTTCGACCTTCATGATAATCGAATATGTACCCATAGGGAATTTGTTTCACTTTTTGACGTTTCATTTTATCATACATCATAACGTCATTTGTATATTTATGATTACAAATAAAAATGTTTTGATCTTCTTCATGTTCAATGTAAATATAAATCTGATAAGCAGGGCATACAATTAATGTTATGTCTTCCTCGACTTCACGATTGTAATTTAGTCCAAGTTTATCCAACACAGGAAACACAATGGTAGAACAGAAGGTATCCATATCTCCATGATATTTCCAGTAACCATAGTCATCACGTCTTGGCATAGTTTGGATTACAATGAAACCTATGTTAAATATTCTACTTAAATATTCATGTTAAAAACAAAAAACAAACATGGTAATTTGCTGTGTTGAAAATACAGAAAATACGTGGACGGCGCGGAACGCCTCGTCAACACCTACACAGAATCTGACAGACCCACGCTCGCAAACAGCTTGACCTTAGCTTGAGTGTCGATTCGTGATGTACCTTGACTGTATTTAAAAACTTAGATGGTAAAGACTTTCATCTTGTAACAATAATGCAACAATTTTTTACCTTACTTATTTTCAAATCAAGCAGAAATGTATAATTTCAATTTCGTTCACATCATTGTAGTATTGTATATGCTGGCAATTTGTGGTGTACACCATGTACACTTTAACAACGGCAGTTGCACAAACGCGACCGCCATTTCTACTGGCGAACAAAAGGTACGCCGGCAAAGAGTGGCAATTGACGAATCCAAGGTAGGCTGGCAAGAATTGGCCAGCAGCGCTCCCAAAGTAAACTGGCAAGGATTAGTCCGTGTCGAGACGCTCTGCATCCAAGCAAAGTCCCAAGATGGATCGGGCTCAGACAGCACGTCGTGCACTAAAGACGAGTATTTTTGGCAAGAGCCTGCCATCCCCGCAGAGGCAGAGATCTGTGAGCAAACAGAGTTCTGGCATTCCTACATCCAGAGCACCATAGCCCTTGTGCACTACGCGCTGGTGCCTCTGATGCTTTGGATCATCCTGTTACTTTCTTCGTGGGTGCATCATCTGCGCGAAAGTGTGCGGAAGTTGCAAGATCGCGTTGATCTCAATCATGACAACACCCGTAAGCGGGTCGACACGATAGCTTTACAAGTGCATAACTTCACATCGAATGCGAGCTCGATGAGAGAGGATCTCGAATTGATAAAACTTTTGTCTTTAGGCAATGGTGACATAGCAAGAAGCAACCGGACCCGACTCGACGCCATCGAGCCTGCGATCACTACCATGCAGGCCACGCAGACTCTGCATCATACCAGAATCAACGGGTTGCTAGACGGCGAAGCCGATGACCAAGACCTAGACGCGCCTCTCGCACCGTGCGGGGCGTACCTCAGCAAGATCCGCACTGCCTCCCGTGAATCACGCGAGGCATCTCCAAGGCCCGCTAAGAAACAGCGTGGGCTGTCGAGCGATCACTGAGCCAACATTAGAGAAAACTAAACCCCTTCTTCTATTTTGATTGTAATGAAATATGAGTGTGTTTGAAAACTTTGTGTATATATTACAGAAAGCAATTGCCTCATTGCTGAAACAATGATAACCGCGCCCAATTACCTCAGAAAACTCATGCGACCCCGCGTAATATACACAGTCAATATCCTCACCTACATTTGGATCGTATTTGTTGGCTGGCCCTTCCTGATGTCATTCTCGAGACCTAAAAGTCATCCCAACCACCACAAGTACTCCATTACCAATACAAAAATCACCCTACCCCCTTTGAACCTATCACACTATTTCGCGGTTCCCCACGACATTTACCCACCGACGCGCGCCCTGATCTCTGATCCCCCTGACAGCTTACAACACTTGATCCTCTCAAAAAACATACACTACATCACGTTCGGCCAAAACTGCTGCGCTGAGTCCAAACACAGGGCCTGCAAATCCTTCTTCGATGTCCACGCAGAACTCCACAGATCAGGCAAATTGACCTGTGTCGCCGCTGACTCTGACCACATAGACCCTGCATTCAAGACCAAACACTCGAAAATACTCGAAAATTCGCGCGGCGCGGGATACTTTCTGTGGAAACCCTATCTCATCAACAAGACCCTCCACGACCCATCCATACAAGAACATGATTACATCATGTACATGGACGCTGGCGCTTACCTCTCCGGTCCTATCCAGCCATTGCTTGTGCTCCTCGAACGTTCTCAGCCATCCACGCAGACCCTCACATTCGGCGTAGGCCTCACCCAAAGCGACTACTGCAAGCGAGACGCCTTTATCCGCCAGCGCTGCGACACCCCTTCGTGCCACGACGCAATGCAGGTCAACGCTGCATTTTCCATATGGAAGAAAGGACCCTCGTCCCGCAAGCTGGCACACGCGTGGCTCAGCGACAGCACAGACTACCACACCATCTCTGACGAGCCCAATGTAGACAATCTACCCGACCTCCCAGGCTTCAAGAGCCATCGCCACGACCAATCCACGCTCACAAACGTGCTCACCCGCGACAACTACCCAAGAGACACCACGAATGGGCCGGCGACTTTCATGATCGTTCACGACAGGAACAAAGCTTAAATCATGTATTTTCAAGAAATAATACGACCACATGTTTTACATCACACACAATTTACTCTTTGATAAAATCCATCTTTCACATCTCCATCAGTCACTGCCTTAGAGTGGCAGAAAAAGTCCCCATTGTTCACGCCGTACACCACAGCACTATCTGCACCACAGTGCTTTATCCACTTTCCAACCATGAGATCTTCATACCCGACCACGTGATCCCTAGCATATCCACAGCCCACCAGTGTCTTCGCCAAGTCTAGTGCCAATCCATACCAGCCACCCGACATGTACGTCCAGCAATCACTAGAAAAATCAGTGCATCCCGCCGGGGGACAATAGCTGCCTCCGCCACACAGAGCATTATCAATGATCCTGCCGAGGTAGTACCCAGTGCCCAACTTAGGTACCACAGACAATCCAAGCTCAGTCCAATTCGCAGACACATCCACATCCATCTTCACGATACCATTCATGGGATGGGATGGAATCTCATTAAACAACTCGACTGCTCGCGAAAACCACGCGAATGTCTTGCCATCATCCATGTTCTCTTTGATGTCCAAAACCAAGGTATTGCTGGGAAAGTCAGCCCCTGCCTGCAGATTTCCGTCGTGGCTCCTGCCCAACACAAAGTACGGCATGAGACGGTAATTCGGCGTGGGCAACGCAAACGATTTCACAAAAGCATCCAGGCGAGACATGGGCGTGTGCTGGGTTATCATGATGCCTACGATGAGAGTGGGAAGCATCTGCACAACGACGCGCTGAATAAAAGCACAGAGCTATTTTAAATAGCAATACCAAACAAAAAATCACTGGTCAACGACCCACAATGTTCAAAAACAATGCAATGTTTAAGTTATTGATTTTCTTCGTGTGGCACGCAATTTTATTTCTGGGATTCACCATGTGGTATTTCAAAGCGACAAACCAAGACAAAATCGACAACTACACTGATTACTCTTTATCATCTAAATTTGAGGATATCCTCAATCGTTTTAAAAAAAGTCTTAGCACAACCAGAATAAACGACCCTAACAGAATATTTGGCGAATGCAGCAATTTTTACCTCGACATTGGGTCAAACGTCGGCGTGCAAGTGCGCAAATTGTACGAGCCCGAGCTTTACAAAGATGCGCCCGTGCTTCCAATATTTGACAAATACTTTGGCGCCCCAGCCCTGCGCAAGGTCAATACACAACTGTGCGCAATAGGATTTGAGATGAACCCACAGCACACTGCGCGTTTGAGACAGCTAGAGACATCGTATCGCTCTTGTAGATACAACGTGCACTTTTACACAGAGACAGCAGTCACAGCATACGACGGATGGATAGAATTTTGGACAGACAGGGACCATGACAACCACGAATGGGGGGCATCTACAGTGTATCAATGGAACTCCACAGCACCCGTCAACGTATCAGCGCTCAACCTGGGCCGATTCCTTCAACGCCATGTCGTGCCATACGCCAACAAAATAGTAGCAAAGATAGACATCGAGGGCCAGGAATTAAATGTAATACCAAGTATTTTGACCTCAGGTTCATTGTGTAATATTGATGTTATCATGATGGAATATCATGAGAGGATGATCAATGGGAACGATGTTGATGAATATGGCAAGGTAAAACAAAGTATCAACATCATTATGAAACGAGCGCAGTGCAAAACTTTAATCTTGTCACTGGACGATGAAACGTATGGCGTGGGAGATCAACTTCCTTTCCAATCATGCTTTATTTCTGAACACTGAAACACACACACAGTGCCTACCGGCGAACGTTGTAGTTATTGAAAGTGGTTCCCCAATGATGACGGGTGTAAGACCCACGAGACAAGAAATATTCCGACGTAGCTCCCACAGGAATAGACTCGTCCCTATAATGGTGATGTTCAGGGAAAAAAAAGTAATATGGCAAGACCATGATTGGCAGGCGGTAATCTTGGATCAATTTCGAGAAATGATAAGGCCCAGCAGAAATCCACGGAGCTGCTCCTCGATCCGTGTAAAACAACCCAGTGATCATGGCCATCATGGTACGCGAGTGACGCGCGCAGCCCATGATTGCGCTCGAAATCAAGCCATGCGTGAATTCTGAAAATTTACCACTCTTCTTCCAGTCGGCTTCAATGCCAGCGTAGCAATCTGAACCAGACGCAATCAAATCAGCGTTGAGCTGATCAAAGGGCTTGAGACACTCCATGTCAGCATCGAGGTACACGCCGCCATACTTGTACAAGATTTCGAACCTGCTAATGTCTGACAAAAGATTTTTCATCGACCTGGAATTATCGAACCACTCCTGGTTTATCAAGAAAGTAACCGACTCGTTGTGGTAAAGACCGCGGATGTTTTCGTCCGTCCACAACATGTACCGCCACCCCGCTGCCTCGTGCATGGCCTTACACCCAGCCATCAGCGACTTTTTGACTGGGCCGAGCACGTTGATGTCTCCAAACCAAGTTTGATGGATGATCTTAGGAATTTCACGTAACGAATATGTATCGTCCATGCCGTACCACGTCAATTCATCGTCAAGAACAGAGCTCTCATTGAATCTCATCTTTACCACAGAGCGCATAGGCGTGTAGCGATCTTGATGAGTATGATTCATAAAACATGCCCCAAAAATTGTTCCTTGCAAAAGACACAGCTCCAAGCGCATCATACCCAGGGGGCTGAGAGGATTAAAACCGTAGGTGTCTACCACGCTCAGATTTTTCCGAGCTACACAATCATCAAGCATCACCTGATCAAACCTGGGCTGACCCTCGCAGCACTTGGTAATAACTCCAAAGGCTCTGGTCGATGCCACGAAGCCACCTTGCAACAGCACAGACCTTTTTCCGCCCGTGACATACACACCAAACCCAAATACATCGCCTGATGCGGGTGAGGACACAACCAGCAGCATCTTACGATTTGTCTTGATCATATCCACATTCATGGTCATCTTGGATTCTTTCACAAAGTAATAGCCTCCCATGTCGAGCGGCGCAAACTCAAGTGCGCAAGCACTGTCCGTGAAGTCATCCCGTCGATCAAATAGGGTATCATCAGTAAGATCATAGATTTGCCCGTAGGTCCTCAGCCATCCATGCCCAGCCGCGACCTTCTTCATGGAATACCCATGGAAATTCCTGGGAAGACCATGGAATTGCACAAAGAATGTCAGCACGACGCACACCGCAAAAATCACGGCAATCCACAGGGGGGGCTTGTAGTGGGGCATTGTTATCTCACGCAACCTTCAATCTAATATATTGCCTTCACGAAGAATGCCACTGTTCATACAGTAAAATCAAAATATACAGTGCATAAGCTCCTTATTTAAGAACAAACAAACTCCAGACATGAAGCAGAGCAGCAGCATGGACATCCCCCGCATCATCCAAGCACTGACCACGCGGATCCAGGCACTGGAGACGATGAAAAAGAGAGCCAAGCCAAAATCCACAATGTTTGATTACGTAACGAGGAGAGACACGGGAGGGAGGTCAAAAGTGAAAGACACGTGGTCACCTGAGTACAAATTAGCGAAAATATGGGAATATTTTATCAATGAAAGCAACCACGCCTTTCATCAAGAAAATTATGCCTGGACATATCCACAAATATGGTCTGATTTCAATCAGCTAAATATCAAATGCAATTACGAGTTGATTCCAGTTCTGTGTGATTTATTGCCTGATGTTATCATAAAGTGCTATGATGCAATTAGGGCAAATGAACCATATGGATGGATATATCTGGAACTCAAATTCCACATGCTTTTGGAATTTGCTCAGTTTTTTGTTACTCTACGATTGATCTATGGTGAGAAAATATCATTTATCATGAAGATCGCAAGACTTTGTGTCAATCATTTTTTGGATAACAGAATTAACATCAAAAACGTCTTTAGTGAATATTTTAAAGACAAAAACAATCGACATGTAATTCGCAAATTCAAACAATTGATTCAAGAAATATTCGGCATCAGCGACGAATGACCCCCACTCAGCGCTTGGGCGGCATAAAACTTCACAAAAATCAATGCACATTTCATGTTTCATTACACTCAAAAATAGATAATTATTTCGTTTTCTCTGTGGTCGGCCCAGCCGTCTCAAGGCATTACCTCAAAAACAGCCAGAGCTCATGCAGGCAGGGACGCGGGGTTTAACCCACACATTCCCACATCCTCAGTTTCCGTCCATGGCAACAGCAGCAGCGGCAGCAGCAGCTTGGTCAGCAGCAGCTTGATCAGCAGCAGCGTAGTTGTTCACGCCATGCACCACGTTGTGGAATTCCTGATGAGCAGGAAGTCTGGCCCTGCACTGGACACAGCGATTTTTCGTGCCGAGCCCAAACTGTTTTACCTGGCCGGTCCAGCACGTGGTGTGCACCCAGTGGGGGTATTGGCCTGCACAAAGCCACGGACGCACAAGGGGGTCGGTAGGCTCCATTTTTTCCTGGCACATCACACACAAACCCAGCACATTGTCCATAGTATCGCCCTCAGCAGGTGTTGGCAAGGGCATGTTATCAAAGGTCCTTATGCTCCTGTAGCTCTTGATTACCGAGGATCCAGGCAGCGTTGCAGCATGGCACACTCGGCATGGATCTAATTTACCCCCAAAGTTGCCATAGCACTCTTCATGCACAGGGTGGGGGCATTCCCAGCGCTGGAGCACATTATCAAAGCCTTGACCAAAATCTCTGCCACATATAGTGCACGGCGGATTGGGCGGCACCGGCACCAGGTCGTTGTATTGCATGTGATATCGACCATTCGGCGTTCCTGCATTATGGAATTCGTCGTAATCAACTGCCTCTCCAGTCACGTGATTTGTGTAATGATAAACTGGCCCATCGACGCGGTTTCGCGCCGTGCGTAAATTTATCCGGGGTGGCGCCGCTGGCACTACGACGGGGCCTGCATCGACCACGGGCTCTACCACAACGGCGCCTGCACCGACCACGGGCTCCACAGCGTCGACCCCGACACTACTCGGCGGTGCGAACGGATCGACCTGATCTCGGACTGTCGGTCTCATCTGACGACCTGTCGTGAAATTGCCGCGCTCCGCGGCAAAAACCAGGTTGTGAGGCATTCTCGCCGACTCGACATTGGGCGGGCACCTCCTGCACGGACTAAATGGATTCAACCCGTGGATCGTCGTAAAGCATGCAGTGTGAACAGCGTGGGAGCAGTCGCGTCCCCACGGCATGATCATCACGTGAGCGTTCGTGATCGGCCCTTCACATACCTGGCACGTGAAGTGATGATGGCGCGCAATCGTCGGAAGAAAGGGGCTCACCACTGTGATAACCAACGGAGGGATATCTTGTCCCCTCCACTGTCGGTCTTGGAATACCGGATCCTCCCTGGTGAGCACGGTCCTGTCAATATTAATTCCAGTAAATAAACGGTGGCTACAAGGCACATGGGGAATATACCTCTCGTAATCCTGAGCTGTGCGCAGCGTTCTCATGCCATTCACAGGTCGTGGACCACGCACCATGGCATCGATCGTTACTGCGATTTCGTTGTCCGCAGTGAGAATTCCCGACGCTCTCGGCGGCCGCCGCAGTCGCTGCGACTGACGAGACCCCGAAACAGACTCCGATGCGGGCTGCGCGGAAGGCGGGGCGGACATTGCGACATCAGGCACAAGCAGAGGTGGCGTATCATCTATGGGCACAGCGCTGTCACCCATGGCACGCTCGACGTCAATCCTAGGGTCTTCCAGTGCCGCCACGTATACCAGATTTTCATGATTCCTTGAGCCCCATGAGCCCAACATAAAGGGACACAGTCTGCACCGTCCTTGAGGATTCTGTCTGTGATTCCTCACAAAGCAGTTCCCGTGCAGTCCGTGGGGGCAGTCCCATGGCATCATCGCAATTTGTGAGTTCGTGATGGGCTGGGCACACATCTGGCAGTCCCAGGATATTATTCTCTCAGATGGGGTGAAGTTGAGCACAGCAAGCACCATACGAGAGTTGCTCTGGGCGGCATTTGAATTATCACGAAAGACAGGGTCCGGCTCAGCTACTACTACTTTTTCAACGGCATTTAAAGTCCAGTAGTTGTGAGCACTAAACCTGACATCAGGTATCATCGCACGATATTCTTGAGCAAAACGCAGCACCATGCCGTTCTCGGGCTGTGCGTCGAAGATCAAGTTCATAATTGACCGACTGATTGCTGCGCTCGACACATCCACGTTGGGTGCCTGCGAGGGCAGAGCCGGAGATATCCCCGCACCAGCAGGCAGAGCCGGAGATATCCCCGCACCAGCAGGCAGAGCCGGAGGCGGAGGCGGCACAGACGGCGGCTCAGGATCTCCGCCTGCAGCCACCGCGCTGCTATCCTGGTCATTTGCCATGGCACTCCCGGTTAAGTTTCGTGGGACGACAAATACAACATTGTTATTGTTCCTTCGGCCCATCATGACGTATCCGCAAAGAGGACAATGCTCCTGGTGGTTCTGTCTGTGAAATCGCACAAAGCAATCAAGGTGCAAGCCATGGCCGCAGCACCACGGCGAGATCAAATGGGATTCCCGGTGAATATTACAAAAACACATTTGACAGGTACGATTCAAATAGCCATCCACCCTGCGAGAATCTACCACTGCGAATATCATTGGCGGCACATCTTCGCCATGACTTTGTTCCCCTTGGAAGACGGGGTCCTGAGGGGTGGCAATGATCCTCAAAATCTCAGTTGGTCTCCACATATCGTTATACAAGCTCACCCTAGGATTCATGATCGCAAAATCGAAAGGAGACCTGAACACCGTGGCGTTTTCAGGATTTCCATTCTCAAGCAATTCCTTGATTTGCAACACAATGATTGTCACAGCATTCGGAGACAATGCGCTCGGCACCACCACGTCTACTGCCAACGAGTTTGCACTGTTCCCGGGTGGAGCAGAGGTCCTCCTCGCTGCAGCCCGCGGCGAATTCTCTCTCCCGACACGGGAGACTGCGCGGCGTTCCGTGCGTTGACGGTTTAATTCCGCGGCACTCCCAGGCAATGCACTGATGGCCTCTCCCTCCGCGGCGCTCCCGGGCAGGGCGCGGATTTCTTCTTGATTATCCTGGTCGGCCACGAAGACTTCAAAATCTCGCTGAAGGTTATCCAGCCGAGTTCGAGTCCTGTCGGTGAGGCCACGGAGATCTCCAAGCTGGTCAGCATGAGATGACAATTCGCCTTGTATGTCATTTACGCGACCACCCATTGCAATCACGCGAACATGGTCTGTTGTGATCATGTGCTGCAATCTCCCGGACTCATCGAGATGGTCGCGCTCGAGGAGACGTAGGCGGTTTCTAGCACCGACAACCAATCTGAGGGTAAAGTTCATCTGGTGCCTATTGCCTCGGTTTTCTTGTTCATTCGCACGCACCAACCCGTGGATCGTGTCGACGTGCCGGGCTTCGTTGATCACGCGATCCTCCAAGCTATCGACCTGCTCGGCAGTGCGGCGCGCCAGTCCTTCCACGATATCGAAATCCCAAGCCACGTCGCTAGCTAGGGAAGCCACATCGCCACGAAGAGACCCAGTTTCCCGGTGAACTTCGCGGCGAAGATCACCGAGTCTGTCACGCGTGCTCCGCACACGGTGGTCGACGGTACGCACCTCACCTTCCAAATCCATGAGGCGCGCTACACCATCTACAATCTGTTGTTGTACATGGGCATGGCGATGATTCAAGACATCGGTGCGGTTAGTGATCAATGCATTCAAAGCCGTCACATTAGTCTGCTCAGTGTTCTGTATCTGAGCAATAGTAGCATTCACAGTTGCCATGAAATTATCCATGGCAGTACGATTGTTACCAATCAATCTGCGAAGGAAAGAGGCTCGCCGGTACATCTCGTACACTGCACCACACAAAACGACAGGCGCTGTGTAGTACACAATGATCAGGGCATCTCGCAAAACGAAAAGTCCCGATATACACACCTCACAGAGTGCCGAGTTCCAGAAGAAAAACGGCACGGCGTTCTCTATGAAGAACCAAAGGCCCTCCTTGGCAGTGCACATACTGCACGCCGTCAAGGCCCGGACGAAGGAGTCTTCGTCCTCGTCAAAGCGCAAGCAGATTGCGCTGAAGATTACCAGTACGTAGAATACGATAGGGTAAAAGTATTTTCGAAGAGTGTCATACAACATTACTGCGTATTTTCATGTAAAAAGGAATGGGTTCATAAAAGGTTTGACTTGATCGTTACAAGATAGGCGAGCAACTGACCTGCAATTTAAATAGAGCCAGGCAGCACACGAAATCAGGCAGAGTTCATTCGCAACATTGCGTCAAATCGAGATCACAACGGTCGATTATCATGTTGCTAAGCGGTATTTAAAGCGCAGGGCTCACCAATCAGAGCGATATGTCTCAACATAAAGACAAAATGGTAAAGAATTCTGGCATGCGCTTATCGACCTCACAGCGCGCAATTACCACAGGAAACGACCCAGGCATGCGCCGCTCGCCACCACAAATCATGACACCCCCGGAATCGCCGCGGGCCAGCGCGCGCTCATACGTATCAAACTCGGACGCCTCGTCTTTCGCAGGCACGCCTCAAGCCTTCTTCACGAAGCGGGGAGACCACCTCGACTGGCCCTCGGATAACTACAGAACCAGGCAATCCAAAGACAACCTCGACCACTCCCCGCCCCTCCTGCACTACCACAAGCTTTTCCACGACCCACTCCAGCACTTCCACCAGCCGGTCCACGCCGTCACGGAGCACGAGGCCTTGCGCGAGGAACTGCACGAGGTGCGCAGAGAACTCAGCAATCTAGCACTCCACACCAAGGAAACCAACATGATCCTCATGGACTTCAATCTCTCCCTCGAAGACATCAAGGCAGCCCTTTCTTTACCCACATAACAGCGAATAAAATCACGTATTTAAGCAAGGCCACACTCGAATACATCGAAACCCTCCAAAGCAAGCGCCATGTCCTCACACAGCGAGCGCGAGTTCCTCCGAGAGCTCCACGGTCCTCCCACTGCCATGCGGCCACTCAGCGAGCGCGAGACCTTCGACAGGCTCCACACTCGCGTGATGCGGCTCGCAGACATAGGCAACATCAAGGTCACAGTGCAGTGCGAGAAGAGGCTCCGGGACCAACTGAAGGAAATCGTGTTTATGGTGCACGACAGCACAAGCAACGCCAGGCTCACCAGGGCCATGCAGGGCCTCTCCTCGGCCGTCACAAAGGCATGGTTCAACCCAGAACACCCCGGCGAAGAACTAGAACAGATCCAAGTTACCCGAATCATGCACTGGAGTGAGTTCACATTCGGAAAGGAGAATCTAGCCGTGGTCGCAGAGGCAAACATGGTCACTTCACTGCCTCAGGGCAAAGTGACTACAAAGAAGCACAAGAAAATCACAGTCAAGATCAGGAAGGTCACAAGAGAATACCACAGCCTCACCGAAGACGAGGGGCAGAACGCCGTCAACACGGCGCGCAACGACAAGATCAAATCCTTGTTTCCTACCCTGTACTGCGTAGGAAGCATCAAGTGCGGTTTTAACTCCAGCTGGGAATTCATAGGTATGGAGCTGCTCGAGCCCGTACGCCCGCCAGGTGTAAGCAAAACCCACCAAGACTTCAAAAATGCCATGATACTCCTCACAAGGCTCCATGCGCAACACTACGTTCACGGGGACCCCCACATGGGGAACTTTATGCGCGTCCCTGAAGGCACGCCCCACCCCGACCTCGATGAGGGAAGGATGGTCATGATCGACCAGGACTCCATCAGGCGCTTGCCAGACGATATGTCACTCGACAACGTAGTGAAATACCGCATCACGGAAGACTTCAACGTGCTGTTGATGTGGAATAACAGATTCGTGCCCTTCTACCATCAATTTTCACAAAGCGAGTTATCCATCAAAGCCTACCAGATTTACTTGAAAGCACCCAAGCCATTCCTGTTTACACCCCCGATGTTTTGCGGATTTACGAGGGATGAATCCGACTACAAAGTCTCTACTATACTCGAAAAAAAACAATTCGCCGCCTTCAAAAAGCTACTGGAAGAGACGACCATAGATGAAATTTACGAGTTCTATGCCTTGATCTTCGTCTCACCCATGGGATTCATACGAGTCGGGGAAATCCTGAATAAAATCCACAGCAAAGTCTCGAAATTCGATGTGAAGGGCATCCTCACCTGAGCTTGCAAGTCACCACCCGAATCGCATGGCGTATTTATGCAGCGCTGGCAATGCAAAGGTCATCGCAGCGCCAGCAATTCAAAAGTTATCGAAATGGCCTACCTCGTCAACGACGCAGAATTCAAGGATCTCATCTTAAAAATCGAGCGACACGAGGGAATGGTCGACACCGCGCTGAGCTTCAGCATGGCAGCGGGAGCCATCATGTTCAGCCTCTTCGTCATCGAGGCCGTCGCCATGTCCCTCCGCGTCTTCCGCTACTTCTACCCGGTCACCTTCAAGCGCCTGTGCATCCCCAAGCCACGCGAGGTCGACACGGACAACCCGCCTCCGACCACTGGCAGCTCATCCAAGGAGGCAGGGGTGTGGCAGGGTCTGCCGTGAAAAATGAAGAATACATTGTCATACCGTGTTCTGAGCCACAGGAAATCACACGCTCGGCCTTCGTATTTATAAGAACACTCGCGGACGCCGTCATCTTGATATGCAGACAAGTTTATTTCATACATTACCTTACTTTATTACATACTCGACTAAATGGATTTACCACTCTATGATAATAGTTCGTCTTTGAACTCTTTCATGCAATCACTTGACAAAAGTCAGGAAGAAGCTATAGCATGTAATTGGATGCGATCATTCGAGGAATCTCATGAAGCAGCCGCAGCATGCGATTGGACGGCCACGGTCGACTCCGCAGCAGCCGCAGCATGCGATTGGACGGCCATGGTCGACCCCGCAGCAGCCGCAGCATGCGATTGGACGGCCACGGTCGACTCCGCAGCAGATTTTGATTTCGATCAGATTCACGATGAACCTGAAATATGCCCATTGGAGGGCACAGAAGAGGCACAGGATGACACCTCACAGTGCCATATGGAGACCACAGAGGGAATGTTGAGCGAATTTGCGCAAAATTTCATTGGTGAGAGTGAAGCAGCAAGCGCAAATCCTTACACGGCACAAGCAGTCACCCAGTGCGACTATACCCTCATGGGTCAGCCGCTCACAGACTCTGTGGAGCAGGTCATCATGCAGTCCGATGACACAACCGCAATGCAACCTCAACCTGCTCAGATCATATCACCATATCCTGATCGATTCATATATTGCTGGCAACTAGGGCAATACATTGACAAATATCAAGCAATCCTCTTAGACACAGTACAATTTTGGAATCGTCGTTTTTTTCCAGAGTTGTTGCTCAAGAACATCGAATCATTGACAGGAAAAAACAGAAACACAATAACAGATGTAACACGAGGGGTACTGCGCGGTGATATCACCAAATACCTGAGCGATGTCACTCCCACTCCACTCAAGTGGTTTTTGGATATGGATGCATCATTATTTGAAAATTTCAAGACTTCCGTCTGTACAGACAAGATGGACAAGTTTATGAAACGAATACTGAGCAACTGCCCCGGATATCAAACTGCAATAAGGTCAGGTGATTACAAATTGCCGGAGCCAAATATTCAGGGACCACGTGGAAGACCCTGCCCGAAGATTTTGTTGAAAGGCGATTTTTTACAACACGTACGCGACTACATATTCATCAACACGTCATGCTTGCACTTATCATTAAGAACCTCTGAGCAAGTTTTTGATGAAGATACAACATGCCCACCGGACATCACTGGCGAGCCGCAGGAAGGATCTTCACTATCCCAAAGTGGAAACGAAGAATGTAATACTAGAGCTGAAAAAAATAAAGTTATGGTATTACAAACTGTCCAAATTAACAATGCTAAATTTCATCAAAATCTTACTTCACGAATGTTGTCTCAAATATTTGGACTGAGTAGATCAACCATTCAAAGGATACAAAATGGTAAAGCCCGTGAAGCTATAACATTACGACTTAGCTCTTATCAGCCTACACCAGTTGACTGGTTTGGGAAAATGAAAGAGATGTATTTTGAAAATGTGCAATTTTGGACTCAACCAGAAACACTGTCTTCATACATTGATATTTTATTGCTCAATTGCTCAGATTATCAGAATGCAATATCATCAGGCGACTACATGCACAAGCCTTTGCCACCAGAAGCACTCGAATATACCTCGTACTGGAAGACGTATATGCCGTCGCTCAAAGATGTCGTGGGGGACTTGACCCTCTTGGATCACACCAAGGAGACACAGGATGGGCCTACAGCTTTGCAGGTCCTCTTGGATCACACCAAGGAGACACAGGATGGGCCTANAGCTTTGCAGG
>JGI25922J50271_10000006_pt1 | contig 71148 bp, 117 predicted proteins | sample LauGreSu1BDMLBDD_2_FD_50271 | JGI IMG/M metagenome (IMG submission 50271) | reverse complement strand
TTCTGTTTAACTACACCACAAACAGAATTTTCAAATCCTTTTTTAACTCTGTTCATTGTAACCATACCAACTGCAATTTTACCAGCTTCGGGTTCGTAAGCTGATTCAAAATATATGTTGTCTGCCAAACATTCCACTTCTTTTCTAGCGGATGGTGACAGATCCGAATAATCAATTCCATTAAGCGGAATTAATTCTTTTCCATGCAAGGCGACAAAAGGCATTGTCGCGATTAAACTTATTAATACTATTGTAGCTGTTAATATTTTCTTATGCATACATCTCCTTAATTTTTGCAGAAGAAAGGTGTGCGAACACACCTCTCCATCCCATGTATCAGGTGGACTTTTTCGTAGTCTTATTAGTATCTAGAGGGATATTTGAAACAAATCCATTAAGTGCCGTTGCTTTGGCAATAATATCTTGCTCACTTGGGTAGGCAGGGAATCCTGGATGATCAGGAATTGTGCCACCATTGATTTTAGCAGAATCGACTTTTGTTGCCCAGTCGTTGCTAATTTGCTCACGCTTACCATAATATTCATCACTAAGCATGTCTTTCGCCATTTTTAATAGTTCAAGGCGAATCTCGAACGGAGTCATGTTACTCATATTTTTACTTCCTTTGTGTGTGTGTTAAAAAACGATGGTTTTATTGGGATCCATCAACCCAGTGTAATATTATTTAGGTATTACTTCTTTGCTGGTTCAGCCTTTGGTTCTACTTTCTTAGGAGTAGGTTTCTCAGACTTAGGTGCTGGAGGACATTTACCTTGCTTGTCTTTAGTCACGCAGTTTGTTTCTTCTTTCTTTGCTTCTGGCTTCTTTGCAGGTTCTGCTGCGAAAGAAACAGATGCGAATGCTAACATTACTAATGCGATAATTGATTTCATAATAGTTTCCTATAAAAATTAATAAATTTACTACACCATTAATGTCGTCGCTTTTTTATTAGTACAAGATATCTATGGACATCGGTTGCCAAATTAAAGCAAAGACTTCACTAATTTGTGGTAGGTTATTCTGTTACGAGGAAACCTACCGAAACCCTAAGCAGTGTTTAGGCTGCTAATGCGAACTGTTCGTCGTTTGCGTTTACGTGTTTTGTTTCTTCGACCGAGAAATCCTACTGTCAAGACTGGCTTGCTTCAGATCATACCCCAATCCTATCGGGTTTCACATTCCCGTGCTGTCCACTTGTTTACTCATTGCCCTGTCGAAACCTAGTCACCCCCATCAGAAGTATATTGCCACTTTCGTGTTTGCTACCTAAAATTAATCTGGTTCGTCAATATACTTATGGTGGAGGTGGGGAGAATCGAACTCCCGTCCAGAACACTTTTCTCTTTGCTTCAAACAGCAATTCTTAAATTACTTTAAAAGTAAATCTCTCAACTTTTGATAATGCATTAGTTGGCACTCGAAATATTAAATGAACTTTAGTACTCTGTTCTCTGTAAATTGCAAGAGTTGGGTTCTTATATTTTAATGATACTCCAAATCTTCCGTGTTTTACATCTCCAGCTTGGAATCGTTCATAAAATTCATTCAAATCTACAGTGCCATCAAACTCTATAGTTTTATTTATAACTTGTGTTTGACCTTCTAAACCAACAACATTAACTTTTAACCTGTTACTAAAATCTCTAAATTCATTATGAATTATATAACATTCATCTGCTATCTGTCTTTTAGTTTCAGCAAAACAAATCATTTGTTCAATGTTATTTAATTCTTCAGCTGGTTTGGCAACCACATAGGTTGAAGCAACAACTCCACCAACAAAAGGGTTATATGATAACAAACTCGATATAATACCACCAGCAATCCTCTCTGGTGTATTAGAAACATGAGATCCCTTTTGATTGATTGTTTGAGCGAGGGTTCTAATATCGGTCTCCCATTTTGGGATCCACATTATACTACCACTTACAGTTACAATCGTTTCAGTGCCTTCTGTTGCATATTGCACTGTATCAGATTCAAATCTCAATGCTTTACTTCTATTATCTAAAACCTTTGTTGCAGTTTTAATCTTCTCAAGATTATTTTGATTATCTTTCAACTGCCGACGCATGTCTTCAGATATATCTTTTTTATTGGTACCAACAGTATTATCTTTTACAACATCAACATCTGCTTTTATTCGTATTACACCATTCGAGTATTGTAAAACTTCATAACTCTTGATGACACCACCATTATATTGAACAATCGTTTCAGATGTTTTACCATCTCTTAGTGAATGTTCGCTACTAATCCATGTTCCAGTTACTTGTTCGATTGCTGCTATTTTTGCGTTTCGTAATGCAACATCAAAGGTATCACCATACCCTTTCGTGATAACTTCTTTGGCATTACTAAAACTCGCAACTAAGCAGAGTAATAGTAATGAATACTTCATCAGTTACCCATCGATACTCGTATTTGTTGTGCTGCCCTCATAGATCGTTTATCAACTTGAATAGTAACAACAACATATTTGCTATCCGAGGAAATCTTGCGTTCTAACACATACACACCCTTTAAGATTCCATTAGAGTCAACTGAAATACTTTCCGTAATTTCAGATGCAATATCTGCAGCTCGCTNTCTNCTAGAAAGATCTTCTTCTGAAATATTCTTTGCTAGNGATTTTGTAATCGTATCGGTAGTTGTCTTAGACTTTAAATCTTGATTNATGAATTCAACAATGTTTCGTTTCGCTCTCATCAATGCAACATTCATNCCTTGCTCAAGACCAGCATCAACACTAATAGGTACTGCTGATGTTGCAGAAGATTTAAGAGATTCCCACTCACCTTTATCATTAAANGTAACTTCNACTTTACCAAAGTCTTGGGTNAACTTAACTGCTTCTGAAGAATGTGGATCTGATGTCGCTAATTTTGTTGAACTACAAGCNGACAATACAAGAACAGAACATGCTATAATCAATTTTTTCATATATACTTTCATCTCACTGTTGCAGAATACACTACTGTATCTGGTTTATTATAAANTTCTACTACACGATCTCGAACATTAGGATCTGACAACTTATGTCCCAATCGTTCAGGAGATTTNGGGTCAACCTGTTGCATTGTATTATCTTGTGTATTTTTTGATGGNAGNGGTGTAGACTTATCTACAATTTTATCTTTATCCTTTTCCTTCTCTACATTAGGAACTGGAATAGATCGAGTTGTAGCTACAGTAGATTTTTGTTTAAGTCTCTCAAAATCAACATTGTATCTAGACCACTCTTTATCAATATCAAGAGCCATCGCATTAGTTGCAACAAAACATAACAATATCACAGGTTTCATAATTTTTCCTCCATAATATAATTATACCTGAAGTTCAAATAAATGTCAAGTCAAATACCCTTAATTTGCAAGAATTCTTGTCTTAGATCTTTAAACCCACCAATCCAGTCGTCTCGTTTCTCTGTAAAGACTTGTGCGTGTTCATTGTCAACACCAACTATAATTATCATTCTTGCAACTGGTATTCCTGTAAGTTCCTCAAATGCTACTGCATACGCAGATGTTTGCATAAAGTAACCATGTATCCAGTCACGCTGTTTTAATTTACTGGATGTCTTGAAGTCAATAACTGCAAGTTTACCATTATATTCTGCAATACAATCAACTGTACCTGCAACTTTAAGATGATGGGAATATAGTGGAGATTCTAATGCATGTATGTTATCTATTAAATCTAGATGCGGTACTATACTTGAGAAGACTTCCTGATCAAATATATCTGCTTCAACATGCTGTCCAAGTAAGTAGGATTCACATAAGGAGTGGATTCTTGTACCTCTGTTGGCTGCTCTACTGGAGATTCTGTTGGCTTCTTCTTCGCCGACTTTCTTTCTCCATTCCATGATGGATTGTTTTGAGTGCAGTCCCGTGACTGTTGTGACGGAAGGATAGGCTCCACCCGACGGAGTTTTGTATAAACGACCATCGGGGGATTCGATACGCTCAAGTTTGGTAAAACCATGATCAATAAAATTTCGCATTATGTAAGTAGATGTATTGCCTCATTATAATGTTTGATACGATCTTCGAGACCAATATATCCACCATTAATCTTTTTAGTCATTAACTTAATATCACCACTATCTGCTTGGACATTAAGTTTATTTTTATTCCAGAACCAAATTGCTGACATTAATGCGAAGTCGCGATCAGCAGTAACCCAATCTGGATTCTCGAATAGATTTTCCCAATCGTCAAACATTTCTTTCGCAAATGCGCGATAGTTATCTTTTCCAGTCAGCTGGATTGGTCCACGACCACGATATTTCCAACCATCGCCAGATTCCTCTGGTCCATTACCCATACGACCACCATATACTTTATTAGCAATCATCTCAGGTTTGCGAGCGTATGGTGTAGCTGATTCTATTGTTGGAAAATATTTCTTGAAGATGCCATTTAATCCTTGCGCAGAATAATTTAAGTTTTCTTCAAATACTGTCCAGCCACCAGACTCATGTCCACATTGTGCTAGAAATGCAGCAACTCTTTGTGGTGTATTGATTTCGTATGTTGGAAACACATTATTCATTGATTCAGCCCAAGAAGCTGGATCTTGAGCTCTTGGAAATAAATGTGAGAATTGTTCTTTTGATATCATTTCTATCCCTCTATTAAATCTTCGTATCTTAATTTAGCCAAGATATAATCTTTGACTAGCGATGAACGAACTATGTCGTCTACAGTAAATTCAATTCGAGTAAATGCTTTCATATGTTGTGCAATATCAAAGAATTTTAAAATACCCGAAACATCATTTCTTTTCTTATTTAGATCAGTTTGTCGATAGTCGCCACACCAAATAATTTTAGACATATGTCCAACACGAGTCATAACTGTGTCGATTTCTTCATATGTTAAATTCTGCATCTCGTCAACTATAATAATAGCATTATCGAAAGACATTCCACGAATAAACGATGTAGAAATAAATTGGATATGTCCTTGTTCTTCTAATCTATCCCAAGCATCTTTTCTGTCAAACAACTGATGACAGATTTGTCTATATGGTTGTTCATAGATTTCCATCTTTTCACCAACATCGCCAGGAAGATGCCCAATCTCTCTTGATTGAACTGCGGAACGAACTACAATAATTTTATTAAACGGATTCGATTTATCCATTACTTCTTCAATTGCTTTGTATAATGCAATAAATGTTTTTCCTGTACCAGCTACGCCATGTAATGCAACAAAATAATCACCACGCTTGTAAGCATCAAAGAATAATTTTTGATTATCAGTTAGTGGTTGAAATGTTTTTAAGTTATCTAATCTTAACTTTAACTGATTACTTGTTTTAGATTTTGGCTCACCTTGTTCATAATTATTATTGGTTTCTATAACAGCTAGTTTACGAGCCATGAGTTTCCTTGTTAGATTTGACTGGAGGTTTTGTTAAAATCTGCGTAAGTAGTTCGTTCTTTAATTTTTTGTAACACCTCCTTAAATCCTGCATCCTTTTTACGAATGCCCAAACGAACAGGATCGCCAACTGATGGAGCGACACCCTCGTAGTATCTTTCGTGTGTGGGATTGTTTTTCTTGTATTCATCATACTCAGACATTTTCATCTGAATATCAAATATCTCGTCAGTTTCCGTATTTCGGAAAGTATATGTTGTCATGTAAAACTCCTTATAGTTGTATTTATGAAATCCAGTTTGGAGTTTCTCTATTTTTCCATGAGAACATTCTTGTTTTATCGCCAAGATAATAATTTTTATATGACGAAACTGAATCTCCTGCTACTTTATAATGGTCTGGCATAGCTGGAGTCGGTTCAGTAAATGGTTTATCTTTTTGTATATTAGTTGGGGGATACTGCAAGTCACCAAGCAACATTGAACATTTATGAGTTTTACCATAACGATATGTATATTCTTTCAATAAATCACGAAACATATTGTATAGCCACTGATAGTTCTCAAGAGATTGCCTTACCCAAATAGCCGAAGGATGATTAATATGGGTAGCACTGTAAAGGACATCATTGCGATGATCGCCAATAGTCCATACCTTCTTCTTCCTCCCAGAAACAGAAACAGTAATGGACTCGCGACCATCAAGGACACGATGAGCAGTAGATAGTAGTTGAGCATATTCGAGAATCATCTTTACGCAATGTTTATCAACATGCATTTCTGCACACTTTTTTGTATCATAATCTAAGTAAAATATATTCATGATGATTGTTGGTGGCGAAACTCACGCTTCAACCACCATTTGTATTTCTCCCAGTATTCTTTCATTTTATATGGTTTTTCATTGTAAGTCAAATGCTCGTCGCAATTTTGCAACCACAACTCATGGACCCAATTTCTAAATACAGTATGTCTCATGCTACCATCCCAACAGCACCAATTGCTCTAAGACCATCAATAGTTTTGTTTAAAACACTAATAGTTTCAACTGCTGAATTGTGCAAGATTCCTTGACCACCCTTCGCAAGAAATGGTGTAACACAGCCAGGAGAATCATCAACTAAAATTGCAAATTTATGGGCATACAAAGATTTCTCTTCTTTAGAACGAACGAAGTTTGCTTTATACGGAATATTCCATTTATCTAACCACTTCTGTTTCTGTTCTCTGGCAGCTTGTCCTTGATCTGGCTCAAAGGTTCCCATTGATGTCAAAATTTGCACATTAATATGTTTATCTAATTTAGAAACATGGTTGAGTAATACTTGAGTATCTGGCATAAATTCTAGATCCTCAAATATTTTATATTGCATTACTGCTGCTCGGAATCTCTTCCCATCAGTTGCATAGGTGCGTAGAGATTTAAATGCTTTGTCAAAGTTGCAAAGCACTCCATCCATGTCTAAGTATAGTGTAATCATTTTTTAATAAACTTACTCATATCGGGAGGTTTCCATCCCTCTGGTTTTAAAATTTTTCCATCTTCGCGACGACGAACTTTTCCAGTTACTGGATCAACTTTCGCCATATTAGTTTTTACTACTTCATCCCAAGCACCACAGATATCATATCCTTTCATGTGACAGAAACCGAGTGTTACCCAGATTAAATCCATGCAGCCATCAAGTTGTTCATGTTCATCTTTATTCCAATGTGCACTAATGAACTCATTAAACTCTTCTTCCATTAAAGTTTTGTATAGTGCAGAATTTTCGGGTGATGGTTTTTGATCACAAGCACTTAAAAACATTTTAACATCAAGTGGCATTCCCATTATTTGTTCCTTTCAGCATCAAAAAAGAATTCAGAGTGACCAATATCGTCTTGAGGAGTATCCCATTCTTCTGTTGTCCACTCAGGAGGTGATTCTTCTTCTGGTGGAACAATGTCTAGAAATCCGTCGAAAATAAAACCTGCTCCCTTCAGGAACAACTCTATGTTTTCAACAACATCCATTAATCCATCAACTTCAAATTCATGTGTTGATTTTGAAATAGTATTACCTGTATACAAATCTGTATGTTCTGCAATAAGTGTATATTTTGTCATATTAATCCCACAAGTTTCTATAATATTTTCCAAACAATTTTAAACCAACTTGAATCTTTTTGTGGTGGGCTTTATACCCATCAGCATCAAAGTAAGAAGTGTCGTTTTCAGTTTTCTCCATTCTGAACATAGTTGCTTTACCATTTTCGTCCCAAGCGCAAGCAACTGTTTTTGTATCATGAACACCACTATGAAATTGTTTGTCATTGTCATCATCATTCAGTTGTTCAAAAGACCAAATCATTTGTTCAAGTGCCCAGTCCCAGCGTTTAAAGTGATTCTCGTCAGTATCCCACTCATTCTCCTTCGGTGGAGCAGAAGTTGAACGAAGTTCTTCAGGAACATCTTCATCATCAACAAATGGAGCACCATGTTTATCTTTTTGCAACTGCTTCAACATTGGAAGAATAATCGGACTCAGCGTGCGATCCATACTCCAAGTATCATAGTAGTCAATTTTAACATAGTTAATTGGCGGATGAACAAAGTCAAGAAACTTTTGAATTCCCCGACAAAGTGGATGTAACATGTTTACAACTTTTACGTATGTACCCTTGCCAGTATCTTCTAAGTCATAGAATACATCCTCATCTTTTTCCCAAAAACAAACTGTCTTAAGAATAGTATAAGGACTAATCCAATGATTGCGGTAATTGCTAATATAAACCTTCATTAATAATCTCGCTTTTCACCATCTTTTGTAAAGAAGGATTTAATTTTTTGGTCTTCACTCCACTCAGTGGTATAGTCGTTATCCTGATCGCATAACTTCAATGCATCCTCATGAGAAATAACACGATGAGACACAATAGTTTCACCAAGGTCTAGTTGAGAGAACTCCTTCGCTGTTTGCATTGTCACATCATCCATTGCCCACTCAGGATTTGTCGCTGGAACTTGAACCATATATCGCATACGATACATCTGAACAGCTTCAACAAGCACCCATACTTTATCTGATTTTTTCAAAGTCCAGCTCCCATCTTTGTTGTCTTCCCAAATAACATCATCACCAACTTTAAATCCTGAACCCTCAAGGATCTCGTCATTCAACTCAATGAACAACTCACCTTTTTCGTTTTCTTGCACATCAACAGTCCATGTCTTACTCATAGTTTATCTCCAACCAATTTGTTTCCTCTGGCATTATTTCAATCTTAACACCATTCGATTCAGCTTTCTGCATAATATCAGATAAAATTGAACCACCATACGCAGTATAACCATACTCTTCTTTGTGACATTCATAGACAGAACCAGAATATCCATCAAAGTAATAAACATCACCTACAAGTGTAGCCTTTGTATTACCACTGTTTAATTTCCAAGAGTCGGCACCTGCCCAACCACCATACCAACTGGCAAAAACTTTATGAACAGGTGGGTTATCTTTACCAGTAATCTTAACGACCACCCACTTGTCTGGTCTATAATCGCTCATACTAAACCTCCAAAAACCTCAAGTTAAAACGATCTGCTCGATCTTCATAGTTGATGTAACCACGAGGATTACAAACAACACGACATTGTTTAATCATATAGTCAAAGTCTTCGTGAGTATGACCATGTGTCCATAACTTAATTCCTGGACGATCCATAATAAAGTTATCCAGCTGAGAATTATAAGCACCATTCATCAGTTGATCATGTTTGTAGCGTGGATGCTCAGAACCCTTGCTTGGAGCATGATGAGTACAAACAACAACAGTCTTCCAAGGAGGAGTGTCAGCGTAAGCATCTTCAATTACCTTCAACATGGCTTTATGGTCTTCAACAACATGTCGGGGAGAAAGAGTTGCTGGACGAGTCTTAAACTTTGTAGTCTTAGATCCGTCATCCTTCTCATCCCAAACTCTGTAGTTGACCATTTCGGCACTATTCTCGCAAATTTGAAAATCATTCATCCGACGAGACACATGATTCATTGTTGTCTCACATTCTTTGTTCATATCAGTCCAAAGAGTTCCGCCAATGAACACATGATCGCCCAATTCCCAAACTTCTTTGTCTAGTACATGAATATTACTCAGATGCTTCAGTGCATCCCGAATATTTGTAATAGAAGTAGCGAAATCGCCATTGTAATGCTCATGATTACCCATAATATAGATGACATGAGGAAAATTGCGACTACACTGAGTGAAAAAATCATTATACCGATCAAATTTAGCAGAACCCAAAATAGTAGTGGGCTGCAAATCAACAGCAGTGCAAATATCGCCAGATAAAATAAGAACTTCAGCATTTTCCGAGTTTTCAAGTGTGAGTTGTCCGAATTCTAAGTGAACATCGGAGCAAAGTGCAATTTTCATGGTAAATCTTCTTTTTTAACAACATTATATCAACTATTATACTTGAATTCATCAATAAAGTCAAGCAAGCATTCGAATTAACCCTACAAAGTCGATGGTTACTAGCAAAAGGTAGTTAGCCAGCATCCCAAACGATTTCCGAGTATAACTAGCCCAAGCATACATAGCACAGCCAGCGATCCAGACAGGATATAGAACAAGTAGTGGAGGATTGGGTACAGTAAGAGCCATGGTGATCGAACAACCAATAGAAATAGCCCAAGCAAGCAACTCAACAACAAAACGAAACCGATTACTGGTCCAGTCATCTTTAATCCATCCCCAAGTGTTTAATAAAATATCATTCATACTTAACGACCACGACCTGAATTCCTTCTAGTATTAATTCGCTTGGTAGCCTGCTTGACCATACGCTTGGCCATCGTTACATCACCAAATTTACCAGTCAAAACCTTGGTTACCTTCTTTTGTTCCTTCTTCAGTGCCTTTTCCCTCTTATACCGAGTAAGAGCATCGACATACTCCCCCTCAGGATCGGGTTTTTCTTCTACTTCTGGGATTTTTTCCTCTACCTCAGGAAAGTCAATCTTATTTTCAGTATTTGTTTTATGTATCATTTAATTTTTCCTTTACTTTATCAACCCCGACATCCTATTATAACATTTTAATTCTTGCAAGTCAAATTTATTTCCTATACGGATTTTGCAAATCATGAATCGGCATAGGAAACGACCCAACAGGTGAATTTATAGTAATATTCACGACCGATGCGTCAAAGTTAGTCGTGGAACAGCCAGTCAACACGAAAAATGTGAGGATAATCGCAATTTTCATAGTGCAACGAATAGCAATAGCACCTCTACAACCATAATTACGGCAAAAAGATCCCAAATTCCCATAGATGCCGATACAAACATCAAAATGGTCATTGGAATCAGTAATATAATAGCACAAATTCGCCAAAATGAGTCAATCATAGTATATCCTCCATAGTATAATTATACCCTATTTACCAATTAATGTCAAGAACTATCGGATGGGTTCCACAACGCTTCCATGCGACCTTTGCAGAATAAAAATTTTTGCAGGAAATTTTTTGAGACGATTGATTTTGAATTCTTTGATGTATGCAGGGGTATTCGGATGGGATACGGACTCGTTCGGATAGAATAAAGTTTCCTTTGGGCTTGCTAAGCATCATTCCAACAAAAGGGGACCCGAGACTTAAAGTCACTTCGCTTGACTTTTATCCCGAATCCTAGTATAATATCATTTGGACTTCATAATCTTAAAAGTCCTATACCTTGGAGAAAATTGAATTCGCTTAGAAAACATCTTGACTGCACTGGCAGGTTTACCCTCAGGAATAAACCCATACATCCACTGTTTATCAGGGGAAAGAATATAGGTATGGTTCGGAGTCTTATCAGTCCAATCCTTAGTAGTCTCGCGAAAGACGCTCATTGGTGTCATGAATTGCTTGCCCTTACGCCAGAGTACATCAGTGCCAGTCCTACTAGTGATATAATGACTAATGTGGCTAGAACAGTGAAGGATGATGCCGTATCAATACCCCCGACTGATCCAAATACTATTAGTAAGCCCATGACTATTCGGATAGATCCTCTCATTACTTTTCTCCTATTAAGCAGTCAACATATATGTAGCAAGATCTTTCCAGTCTTTGTTGGCCGAACGGATCTTAGAGACAGCGATCAGCGTACGAAGGGAAATTTCTTTGCAATCTTCCTGAATCTCGGTGATGAGTTCCAGCGCATCAGACTTGACCGACTTATCATACTCGGGCATAAACTCATCAGACATAGCAATGTGAGTCATACGCTCGAGCTTCTGAGAAGAAGTCATAGACAAGTCGATCATCATAGAACGGGAACGAATCGCTTGGTCGATGCCCGACTGGCTCATATTAGAGATAAAGATAACCCGACCTGTGAACTCAAAAGACTTAGGAAGGTCATCGTCGCGCATGTCAGCATTCCAAGAGATAATACGCTTGCCGTAGGAATCAAGTGCACCCTTCAGAATATTGAGGGCAACGGGATCCTTCAGAACAGAGTCGCAGTCGTCGAACACGATTATGCTATTATTGTTCTCAAACAGACTGCGGTACAAACCCTTGGCAGTCGAGAAACCCTTGATTTGAGTGAAGCACTTGCGAGTATTAATAACCGAACCGACCTGGAAGTCAGCGAGATTACTAATATCAGTGTAGCCAGCGTTCGCAAGTGTCTTAGTAACGGTATAGGTTTTACCGAGACCACCCTCACCAGTGATAACAGCGGATGGCTGGACGCCAGAGGCAACCATGGATACAAGTTTCTCAACGAACTCAAAGCGAGTGTTAATGCCAAACTTCTCGTCTCGCTCGGTCTGAATAGCAACATCAGATGCAACGATTTCATCATAGGAGAGCTTCAGACCTGTCTCCTGCTCGTAACGCCACACGATATGGGACTTCTTAGTAGTTTTGAAGGGTTTAGCCTGACCGATTTGGCAGGTGTATTTACCCGAAACTTTATCAAAAGACACAGAGGTACGGACAGTAGCAGTCATAGATTTTCTTTCCTTTTTAATCATCATACAGTAAGTATACCGCGAAACCGAATTAATGTAAAGAACTTTATTAATAACCCTATGGACTGGAGGGGTATCGAAAGTGCTTGACTTTAATTAGAAATAAGTGTCGGAATGTGTCCGTACCCTTGCCCGACTTGCCTGTGTCCTGTGCTGCAAAACTCGTTTAAGACCGAATCCAGCCCCATTTTACACCGAGAGCGATCACTACCAATCACCAGCGAAGCGAACGACAATATACCGTAAACCCCCATGCGTTTGCCTTCCGTGTAAAATCCTCGCCCCGATTCCGTTTACCCCTAAAAACATAGCGATAACCCAATCCCCTCAGTGCACTTTGTACTGATTTTAACTCACTAATTGGAATATGAATATAAACAGGGCTTCCTCCCCCTGTGTTTTTATATTGAACTAGATCAATCATAGGACTTTCTATCCCCGAATTCTTCGTTATAATCATAACCAGCGTGGTAGGCTTCTAGTTCCGCTTCAGACAAATCTGTTATCTTGTCTCCCTTATATGTTCCCTCAGGGTAATAGTGTGGGTCACGAGGACGACCATAGTAGCTGTCCGCTGAACCCCGATCAAAGGGATATCCGTGTGTTTTGTCAAAGTGGTCTAGTTGTTCTTTGGCTTCTTTATAATTTGTAATCATTAAATTAACCCTGTCTTTCTAGGATAACCCATTGCGAAACCAGAGCTACCTTGGACGAAACCCTTTGAACTTTTGCCACGCATCTTTGTCTTAGGAATTCTGGCACGACGAGTGTCTACTTCAACGACGCCACCACGACGGAGGAATTCTTTGAGTTGTGCCTCAGATTCAGCACGAAGTTGCGATTTAGTTTTAGTAATAATCATAATTAAACCCCCAAATTAGAAAAAGAATCAGAATCACCAGCCCGAGCGACACAGCTAGAAACATCAAGGGAATAAGGCAATTCACGAATATCATCACAAGAGTCAACGACCTCAAGTTCAAAAGCATCAGAAACTTCACAATAAGAGCCGTCAATAATAACCAAGTAGCGATCACCGTATTCAGCGATCAGGGAAACAGGCGACTCACAGCCAGCGAAACCCTCACGATCAGATTCAGTCATAACACGGAATTTTAGCCCAGCCAAAAAATCACGATTTATCATAGTATTTTTTCCTTTTCAATTAATCAATAAAACAATTATACGGCATTTTTGAATTAAAGTAAAGAACTATTTTAATACCCCTACTGGTGGCAGGGTTGTTCCTTCAGGTAGCCGTAAGGCAAGCCGAACAGGTAGCAAGCGTATTCAGGGTCGCCCTGTGCTTCAACCGAGTCCATAAGCCAAGCAATCGCTGTCTCACGACTTGTGGTTCCGCTTACTAGGGTTGCTACCTTGCCCTCAAACACAGCGATGGCTTCCCTTTGGGCTTCCTGTTCCTGCTCGTTGTTTTGTTGAATGATGTTGGCTAGAAACTCAAATTCCCTGTCAAACTCAGCCAGCGTCCAGCCAGTTGTGTCTATACCACGAGGACGACTGCCGTAGGCATCTTTATACATGTCCCAATATTGACACTGGGCTTGTTCTAGTGGGCTCATTTCATTCCAAGATAGCATTTTTGTTTCCTTTTCGATCATCATAAGACAATTATACAGCATTTTTGAATTAAAGTAAAGGATTATTTTTCATAACCCTTCACCCAGTAGGGTTAATTAGTAGGTAAGCCAGTAAAAATTTCAAGGACGCCACCATCAGGGTAGTCATCAGGAAGAACCACAGACCGTAGGTAGTCATAAGCCAAACCCCAAGTAGCGAAACCCTCAGACACAACCATTTTATTCACAGTATCAATAACAAAAAACATAAATTTCTCCTATTCAATAATACAATTTTACTGTGTTTTTGAATTAAAGTAAAGGATTATTTAATAACCCTTCACTCAGTAGGGTTATTCTAAAATTTCTAGTTTAATATTATAAATCGGGGTTTCGCCCGAATCGTTATATTCTAGCCATTTTTTAATTTCTTTTAAAGCCGATTTATAATTATTAAATTCAAAATTATAATTAAACCCTAATTCGTCCGTAATTTTTAATTTAAACATCGTTTTTCTCCTGTAAAGGGATATTATACAGGGAAACACAATTAAAGTAAAGCCATGTGTGAATACCCCTACTCACAGCAGGGGTATGGTTTTCCTTGACTTTAATTCAGTGTTGGAGTAAAATTGGAATTGGATCGAAAAAAACAGGACTGTGTGTCCTGTCTGAGACATGTGTCCTGTGTTACGGAAGGTTCTTGTCTATCTTGTTGATTCGCAGGGACAGGTCTCTTGAGTCGGCGACCTGTCTGTTCTCTAGTCGCTGGATCCTGCGTTGTAGGTTTATGGTTCGAACCAGCAGGAGTGCCAGTGCGATCACTACCAGTGTAAAGGTGACACCCCAGCCTGCGATTATGCCGTATGTCATGTACCATAGTGTATCTATTGCCTCAGTCAGCTTGCCCATGCTATCTCCATGTATGTATCGATGCGATCACTACCACTTGCGTTTATATATTTGCTACTATTGTATCCTGTTATACCTATTTTTGAATTTGACTTTTCCAGGAGTTGACTTTTCCAGTGTTATGACTAATTTACGAGTTGACTTTTCCATGAGTTGACTTTTCCACTAATCTTTCTCAGTCCAGACTGCCCCATCCGATACGAATTGGTTGGCGTTTAATCTGTTGTCGGGAATAACATTATAATCATCCCATGCTTTCTCATGCATCGATGGGTCAACTTTGGCACCCCGAGCAAACTTACCGATCTCAGAAATAATCCAGCGAGATTGCTCTGCCACTGGACTGTCGGATCTAAGAAACTCTGTCTGCTTCTTGGACTTGTGTGCCTTCTGTTCTGGTGTATAGGTGCGATGGTTACCGCATGAGCGAGAACAGTAATCTCCCTTCTTCCTGTGTTTGGTACCACAGTAAGGACACTGCTTTTCTCGGTACTGCCCCATACTACTGCTGTTTCTTTATAAATTCAACAATTGTTTTGGCTGTGGCCATGTGACGATTGCGATACTCAAGCCACTCGTCGATCCAATTCTTAATATGCTTGTCTATCACGGCATCCTCATATCCTGGATGGTAGGGTGCTTCGGCAACATAATCAATCTTCAAATCATCCCCTGCTGCGTTTGGTGTAATGCATCCCAGTCCTGGATCGTAGGCACTTTTTCTGTCATCTGATGTAAAAGTAGTCACTTGTTTTCCTCGCTTTGGTATTTGTAATTCCTCTTTGCTTCAAACTCTATTCTCTTTGGATCGTCGAGCGGTGTTGCTCTTTCGCTGGTGCATGAGTCAGACCAAAGCGATTGGGCTTCAGCTTGATACATCTTCAGATCCATCCAGTCAGTAGCTTCCTTCTCTGTGTCAAAGTAAGGGGAAACAACTTTACTGCCAGTGCCAGACCAGAAGTATGTGTAGGTACTCATTCCTGCATCTCTGTACTTAATCAGCTTCATCGAAACAATCCTCCGTGGAAAGTATGTCTTGAAATTCGTTCTGTGTTACACCAGTGTTGTCCACTTTCTGTACTTCACCAGTCGATTTGTTTAATTCATACTCTGGCAATGTATTCTTCTTACCAAAAATTCTATCGAAATTGTTATCAAATGTATCTCTGTCTACGCTGAATGGTCTTGCTTTAGAACCCTTACCTCCATCACTCATTTCATCTAACTCCCTTGTCTAATATAATTGGTCTGACAGTTTTTCGTTCTGATGGTTCATTCGTTACCCAAGAACCAATCACAAAAACAAAAAAAGCAACACCCACCCAAACAAGATAGCGTTGCCCTTTGTATAACGAAGCATACCACTTCTTCAAATCAATCCAAAGTGGATCCATATACCATTTTCTCATACTTTGCTTTAGTTATTTCTTTGTAAGTATGTTTCTTTATGTATTCAATTGAGTCGTGGAAATTTATCCAAGAACCAAGATTATATCCTCGAGCAGGAATGCTATGTTTAAAATTGTCTTCCCAAACTACATCAATTTGATAGTAGTTATCGCGAGGAACTGTGTCACCAATCTTTTTCACTGGTAATATCCGTAGTAAATGTTCCCTTTGTTCCTTCTATCTCCAGTGGCACTGCTGCTCTCAGTCGATATCCTATGCCAGAACTTCCATCCTTCTCAAGTTCAACATAGGTAGCCCCTGTGAATTTATTAAGAACTTCAACAATCTTTTCTAATTCATCTCGCATGATTAATATTCTATCCATAAATTTATGTCATCTAGATTTATAAAACTTATACATCTTTACAAAGTAGGCAAATCTTATTGGCTCATGTTCAAAATTTGGTAAAGAATCACCAAAGTATTCCACCAACTCATTATAGACTTGTAATGCTTGCTCGTCCGTCACTTATACTTGTATCCATTTTCATCAGCCCATGCCTGTGCTTCTTCTTTTGTGTTGAAGTATGGGGGACCAACTCTGGTATTTGGATCGTTAATTAAAACCCAATACCAAATTGCTGCTGGCATTACTGGATCTTTGAACTTGACCAGTCGTATTGTTGGAATTGACATGTTGCTCTCCTGTTAGTCTACTATTTATTCAACCACTCTAACAGTTGTGCTTCTTTGAGAATACCAACATGTCGTTTAACTTCAGTGTCACCATCTAACAGAATCATTGTTGGAACACTGCGCACATTAAACTCTACTGTCATAGAAACATTCGTGTCGATGTCAACATCCTCAACCCATACTGTGATCTTGTCGCCAGCAGCTTTGATAATTTGTGACTGTGTCTTGCATGGTCCACACCATTCTGCATAAAATTTAAGTAGTTTCATTTTTTACCTTTTGGTTGCGGAGGATGGAGTCGAACCACCAACTGAAGCATATGAAACTTCCGAGATACCATTTCTCTACTCCGCGATTGTTAATATAATTTCTTTGGCATTCCCTGTGATGCAATATACTTACGCCACCTTGCCTTTGCTCTACCTTTGGCCATCTTGCGTTTGGTCGTTGGTTTAACATACTCCATACGATCGCGCAATTCTTGAATCAAACCATTGGCTTCGATCTTTCGTTTAAATGTCCTGAGAGCAGATTCAAACTTTCCGTCTTGAACAATAACTGTGCTACCATCGTAGCGTTTTTCTTTATGCTTACCTCTACCGTATTCTTTTTGTCTTTGCGGTATTGCCAAAATATTCTCCTATGTTATTAGTTGGTGCCCCTTGACAGAATCGAACTGCCAATCCATGATTACAAATCAAGTGTTATACCATTTAACTAAAAGGGCATGCTTATACTTATATTGGTCCGAGATGTAGGATTCGAACCTACGACCCTCTGGTCCCAAACCAGATGCGCTGCCAGACTGCGCTAATCTCGGACAAATACTTGGCTCCACAGGGTGGGCTCGAACCACCGACCAATTGATTAACAGTCAACTGCTCTACCGACTGAGCTACTGCGGAATAATTTAGTTCATTAGTTTAGTGCTATCGTGCCTATTTGCCAACTAAGGTGCTCCCTCTGGCGAGCGACTAGCAGTTATGTCAGGATCCGTTCCTCGCACAGTTGGACCCGCATAGTTATAGCGTCCTATAACGATACCTTGATAGCACTAAACTAATGGAGCGGAGTGAGAGAATCGAACTCTCGACCGAAGATTGGAAATCTGCTGTTTTACCATTAAACTAACCCCGCATAGTGATTGTTGAGAGTACTGTTATGTGTTTAGTTGGCAGCTTTAAATTCCTGCCACCAGATCGTCAAGCATTTCAATCTATGATGGGTGTCATAAATTCTCTCCAGATAATGGACGCTGTTTTGACTGGCGATTATTTTCCCTAACAGTTGGGATGCCCTTTCTTTTGCTCACACCCTCAACAATCAATAATATTAGTATACTTTAAAAACACTCGCAAAGCAAGTTTATTGCAATGGAGTGAGCGATAGGATTCGAACCTACATTGAACGGATTTGCAATCCGACGCATAACCTTTCTGCTACGCTCACATTGGTAGGCTGGATAGGGATTGAACCTATACTCAAAGGATTATGAGTCCTCTGCTTTACCATTAAGCTACCAGCCTGTGATTGGTACGAGTGGCCAGAATCGAACTGGCACGCTGTGAAGCGAGAGATTTTAAGTCTCTTGTGTCTACCGATTTCACCACACTCGTAAGTTGGCACCCCCACGAGGAATCGAACCTCGAACCGCACTTTAGAAGAATGCTGTTATATCCATTTAACTATGGGGATAAGATTATTCTTTAATTTCTTCGAATTTCTTTTCTTGTATAGTTTTCTCACCCCATACTTTACGAGGATTACCGCAAACAGTACACTCAGGATTACCGCAATCCATTGCGTGGTGTTTATTAAAACGATGTGCTTCGGTGACAGGTATACCATGTTCCTTTGCTATCTTTACTTGTTTCTTTATCTTAACTTCTTTCTGATGGATTCGCTTCGAATGTTGTAGTTTATCATTTTCGTTTGACATCATTTTCTCCTCTGAGTAAAGAAACAATGGCGGAAGCGGAGAGATTCGAACTCTCGGTACCTTTCGATACGCTAGTTTTCAAGACTAGAGCCATAGACCACACTTCCAAATTTTGGTGGAGACTCTTGGATTCGAACCAAGTATGCCTGAGGCGACAGATTTACAGTCTGCTGAAGTCACCAATGCTTCTCAATCTCCATAGGTAGTTTTTTTGGTAAAGGAAAACTACCAAACCTTACGCACCTGCATGGGTACTGGTACTCGGAAGGAGAATCGAACTCCTCTTCCTGCCGTGAAAGGGCAGTGTCCTAACCGATAGACGACCCGAGCTTAAATTACTTCACCACCGACTTGTCTGTTTGCTGGGCATAAAGATCCATCAGAACCTTTCTGACATGCATCGAGAAGTCTAAGAATCTCAGCTGCATTTCTACCAACTGATCCATTGTTAATACTAATATGTTGTATAGTATCAAATTGATCGATAATGTATGTTGCCCTGAAAGGAACTCCATTGTCATCAACGATACCCATATCAAACGCAAGTTCATTGTTTGCATCAGCAACCAAAGTGTGTTTAATATTTGTCAACAGTGGATTAGATTTCTTCCATGCCAATTTACAATATTCATTGTCAGGAGATACGCCAAATACAACTGCATTTAATTTCTCAAACTCTGGAACCAGATTATCAAAATCAACAATTTCAGTTGGACATACGAATGTAAAATCTTTGGGATAAAAATAAACAATCTTCCACTTCCCAGGTGTTAAGAATGATATCATCTCTGGTTCATCTTTGCCAGGAACTGCAGCAGGATGTTGATCCTGTCTGAGCCACTTCGGGAAAGAATTTCCCACAATTCTAATAATACCTTTTTGATCTTCAATTAATTTTGCCATTAGTTTAACTCCAATTTAGCAGTTGGTGTATCAATTTTTCCTAACATCATAACATTAAATGCAATGCTAATTCTGTCTTCGTTTTCATCTTTTGTAAATCCTCTATCGACTCCATGGTAAAGCCATGATGGCCAAAGAAGGAGTGTTCCTTTTTTCGCTGGATGTCTAAACAACCCAGCATTGTATTCAAACATTTGCTCATACGATGGCTCAAGAACCCTTGCTGCTGGGCGAGGATCTACGAAAGCAGTCGCCCCACAATCTTCTGGAGTCTTAATATATAGAAGTCCAGATACAAGGCAGTTTGGGTGCATATGCACTGGATGCCTGTGATTCGGATTAGTTACATTCGCCCACATATTTGTTATATAATGTGTGTCTCGTTTGACACGCAAAAAATCTAAAAAATTTGCAGTCTCAGCCAGAGCCAAATTACTGAATTCTTCAATATCAGGATAGTCTTCCATCAAGTGCAATTGATCATTGGTAACAAAATTACCTGCTTCAAAGTTTCCCAATTTTTCGTCTCGCATTTTGAGAATAACTTTTTCCAGTCTGTCACAAAGAGTCATATCTTGTAACTGTCCACTGATTAGTGGTGTTGGAAATAGTGTTGTTATACCAGCACCGACTAGATGTCCTGTGGTACCCTGCTGTGGTTTTTGTTCTTGTTCACTCATACCTTATTCACCTCAACTTTACATTTGTTTAAAAAATTTATACCCAATTCATCGCGATAAGAATTACGATAATATATAATACTTATGCCTGCACCATGAATCAGTTTAGCGCAATGAATGCAAGGAGCATGAGTACAGAATAAACTGGAACCATTGCCTGATTCGCCATCACGAGCCAGTTTGATAATAGCATTTGCTTCAGCATGAATAACCTCATCTTTTGTTTTTAATTCAACAGTGTCATCTGACAACTGTATAACTTCTTCACAATCATTTGTCCAACCAGCAGGCATACCATTGTAACCAATAGAGATAATACGATTATCCTTGACTACAACAGCACCTACCTGCAATCTTTTTGCTGAACTCAACTGAGCAAACCTCTCAGCTGTGTCCATAAATGCGTCAACCCATTTTTGTTTCATCAATGAATTATTTCCTGTGGTATGTCATTACGAAGCAACGGATTTGTTGAAACATCTTTACACAATTGTCTAAAGTCAGAACCTGCTCCAACAGCATCGCAAAGTAACATCAATCTGGCAAGCATAACACTGGACAACAACAATGCTGTTGAATCATTGTTCTGTGCGAGTCTAATAAGAATGTTATCTATTTGATAAGACAACTTTTCCAACTTAACATCATCCACGGAAACTCTCCATCCACTGCTTCAATACATCTCTTGCTTCGTGTTTAGATAAACCAAATTCTCGTTGAAGATAAGGTGCTGCTCCAAACATGTTGGTAACACCGCTCTTACGCAAAACATTTAAATACTCAAAATATTCTTTCATAATTTCATCACTTTCTCAATTAAAGATTTCGCTTCTGTTACATCATCAACAACATCATTTTCAGCAAGTGTTACCAGTTCTTCGAGTGTTTCACATTGCTGTTTTTGGGCGTAACATAAAGTAGATTTCCACTCCATGTATTCCTCATAACTATCAATCGCCCACATTTTGTCAAGCATTTTTACTTGTCGTTTTGTAAGACCATTAATTGTAATCATGCAGTTTCCTTGAAAATTGTCGACCATGTCAACAGTTTATTCAGCTTCTCATTCTTAGCAGTCATTACTGCAGATTCGCTGACGATACCATTATCAATAAGCAAGTCAATCATACACATTAAGTCACCAATTTCTTCTTCTAAGTGTTCCCGATTGGTTTCACCATTATACTCATAGTCCATACCAAACCGAAACACCTTACTGATTGCCTGAGTAACCTCGGCACATTCTTCCTGCGCAATCAACAAAATTTCTCGATTCGCTTCACTAAGTTGTTTCATTTTTATAAATTTATTTACCAATTCTTTCTTCCCATCTTTGTTCAACAATTTCATGTACCCATTCTACTGGACATTTTAACTCATCAGCGATTTCTTCGCAAGATTTATATTCTGCACCTTTGTAGGTGTCAAGAGCCCAATTAATATTTTCCCAGAGTTCTTTCATTTGTGCCATATTAACCTCTCTCAGACATATTCAAAATACGACTGTCAAATTCCATAAAGCTGGTTTCGTGTGGAACAAACACAATTTTACCAACACGATTCTTTTTACTTGCTTTGGTTTCAAACTTCAGAAACTTGTCAGCAGTCACAGTAATTTTAAAACATTTGAATCCTGGTTCTGTGCAATTTGCATTTTCAACAACACCCTCAACGAAGGCATCGTCGCGACCAGCACATGGTTTGAAATCATAAGCACGGATAATGTCACCAACTTTAGCAATATTTGTAAATTTCAACATTTTAGATCCCTTTTCAATCATCATAAGATAATTATACCTGAATTACGAATTAATGTCAAGCACCAATGGGAATAACCCTACCAGCAGTAGGGTTACTTTGGGTCTAAAAGTCGTCCTTGGAGGATCTATGCGGACTTTACAGGGGTCTTTTTGGGGGCTGTAGGCTCGGCTTTGGGAATTAAGTTCACACTCTCAGCCCACTTTCTGGTGAGTTTTGGATAGAGTTTGTGAAGGGTTTGATCCTTGACTGCCAACATCAGAGCTACCTCATCAGCATGAAGTCCTTCTAAAAGACCAACAAACATTTGCTCTCGTTGAAGTTGTTTCAAGTCTGCTCGGCAAAACACATAAAATCTACGGAGTTCTGTCAATAGATTTACTGGTGTCATTCCGAGTGGCTCAGAAGATTTCTTGTATGGCGGATCTCCCTCAGGAAGAAGAAACTTCTTGTCTTTCATGTATGCATGCTGAAAGATAATTGACAATGCAGCTTTTTGTTTGATATACTTTTCTGCGTTCTTGTAGTCAGTATTAATTTCTTGCAAGATTTCTGTAATAATTCTACTCATTAAAACTCCTCAATTTCATCTAGTAATAATCGACATCTATTCGCAATCAAATAATTCATGATGCTCATTTTATCGCCCTTTGGTTTACTACTTAGGTATTCATCNAGAATNGTTTTNTGAATAGCATCAGGAATACTCTCAAACTGCACCAGAATTTCATTTCGTTTCCAGTTGCGTTTCTCTTCATCATTGCGACAAGCATCATATCCCTTCTCAAAAAACTCAGCAAGTCTTTTCGCAGATACTGGTGTTTGTCTATCACCAACAGCAAAACAATTATCTTTACTCAATATATTTGGAATGCCATCGCCAGAATCACCCTTGACAATATGCTCGACTAAATTTGTATGAAGATCACTCTGCTTGGCTGTAATCATTTTACGCAACAGTGGGCTGTACTGTTTCACATTAGTATACTTGTGTAACTGTTTAAAGTCTTTGTCACTAGAAACAATCATTACATTTTCATTGAACCCAAACTCTTGTGTTTGTTTAGCCAATACTGCAATAATATCATCTGCTTCACACTGGTCGATGTGTAGAATTTTGTAAGGAAAGTGTTCCTTCATCTCATCGCGAATGACACCCAGTGTGTCAAAAATCATATGCCAATCTAAGTCAGATGCTTCTCTGGCTTTCTTACGACCAGACTTGTAGTATTCAAAATATTGACGACGCCAATAGTTGCGACCATCACAACAAATAACTATGTCGCCATAGTCTTTACCATACTTTTTCTTGTAGGATTTTATTGTTGATAGAGTCGCATGGCGAATCAAATCAGTTGTCTGTTTGGCATCACCAGACATCAATTCTTTCTTGAAGGAAAGAATATTTGCCAGTGATACTTGTGAGTAGTCAATTAATATCATATTAAAATACTTTCAAGAGGATACATTCCTCATTAACACGACCATTGACAGTTGCTTCTTTAGTTGTCAATGCTTTGTATGCTGCATTCAATGGACGCTTACCCATGGCTTGATAATCTTTAATCAACTCTGGCTTACGCAGAGTACGACCACCTGAGATTGCGGGATCATATCCAATGATAGTTGTTCCCTTCACGGACAAACCCTTGCTTCCTGGATCCGCACGATATACCTGCAGTTTCTTGTACTTGGTATTAAATACCCAGAGTTCAAAGCTGTTGACAATTGTCGAAGCAATTATAGACTTGATTCCGTAGTCGGTATCTTCTTTCTTAAACTTCATTTTAGAAACTAATACACCTGCTGGTTTCTCTTTACGCTGGCGAGGAGCACGAGTTGCTTTGGCTACCTGAACCTGCATTCCACACGCATCGCGAATAGATTGGTATAGTGCCAATAGTTTTTTAATTTTTGTTTTCTTAAGATGCGAGTAACCCTCAACAAGTTGCTCATCATTACCCTCTAGAACTTCTTCTAGTTCTGCGATTGTCTTGTCAAATTTTGGAGCAATCAACTTAGCAATCGGTCCACTAATTTGGTGTGCTTTGAGAACCTGAGCTGCATCGAATACTTTATCCTCAAGAATAAAGTCATCAATCATACCCTCAAACTCACCTGCGAACTCGCTGGCTTTGTCTGCCATTCTGTCTTGAATAGAAATAACATTCGTGGCAGGTTTGTCCTCCGCCTGAACAACAGGTTTGGGAATAGCATTACGCAATTCTTCAATCTTGTTTTTCAAAAACTGTTCTTCCTTTGGTCCAAGCACAGAACCATCAGCGATAACTTTAGCAAGAATACCAGCATGACGAAATAAATTTTCATCAAGTTTGTTTAGTTGAACTGCCAACTTCTTGTCGACATGGCTCAACAACCATTTTTTCTTGTCTTTATCATCGTGATGATAGTTGTAATAATTTAAAGTAATCAAGAGATCTCTCGTATAACGATCTGACTCTGGATTCAATGTAGGGACATCGCCCTTCATCAATTTTTCGTTTTTTGCTGCTTGTAACTTTCGTTTAGCTGTTGTAGCCATAGGTATAAACCTCCATATTAAGTATTAATTATACCCTATTTACGAATTAATGTCAAGCATTATTTTTTGAAGGTTGCACCAAGGGTTCCACCGACTACACCAGATAGCACAACAGTTGCCATCCATGTATCCAGAGTCACTGGGATTGCAAGAACTGGAAATAGTGTATTTAATGACCAAATAGTTGCGAATGGTATTATGATTATGAAACCAATAATAATTGCGATGGCGATAATATATTTACCCATTAAGGTTTTTCCTGAACGATTGTTTCATACAACTCCTCGAACTCTTCATGCTCGGCAACTTCTTGGTTGTAGTTTTGTTTATGATATACTTTTGCCATACGATTCAATGTTTTTACAGGTAAATTGAATTGTTTAGACATGTCTTTGATAGTTTCACGAACTAGATCACGCTCTGCTTCCATTCGTGTCATCGATCCACTAATTTCCGCCAACATCTTTTTAATCTTGTCGCGATCGGCTGGGCTTGATATTTGACTCATGCTACATTCCATTCAATATGTTTAATAGAACTTGTGTTGAAAGATCTCCACTCTTGCTTTTCTATATCAAATGCAGCAACTGCATCACCAGCTGGTTGTGAACCAGTTCCCTTTGGCAGTTTGTCAGCTGGAATCATATCATTCTTTTTAGTGCAAACCATGCGTCGCTCAGTGCCATCTTTCTTTGTAAAAGTAACAGCAACTGTTGACTCTGACAAATACTCACGCATCCACTCTGCAAACTCAGGTGTATTGACAATAGTATCTGGGTCAACACCAGACGCTCGTGCTAAAGAAATAAAATCAATACTGCTATCACTCGTTACCATAACTATCTCCGATCATGTTGAAAAACTTACAAAATTGTTTAAAATGTTCTGTGTCTAAATTAAATTGAATATCTGAATAAACCTGTTTATCTTTAAACTCTGGATTAATATTCCTTCGCTTAAATGTGATAGTGTGAGTGTCGTATTTCTGTTCATGTTCGTGTTCAATTCGAACTTGATAACCATCAGTGAAATCGATCTCAGTATACTCTACAACATTACGATTGAGCATCATAGGGAATCACCTTTACTTTAATAAATCCACCCTCACCATTTTCAACCTCTTCGGCTGAAACTAAAATTGGGGATGTGTTGTCGAATTTCGACCATTTAGATTTCAGCACATATCCTTCTATAAATTCTCGATTTACAGTAATGGATAACTGATCTGATACACTTGTTTTAGATTGTAACAAAGCTGGCACCTTTCTATTGTAGTTCATTGTTAGTAAAATCCTGTGTGAGTTTTAAAGAATTGTTTAATGATTTTGCTGCTACTCGCAATCCGTATTCCATCTCACGCTTTTGTTGTTTCAATAACTGAATCTCTTTTAAGTTTGTTTGATAACTTGTATACAAATCTTCAGTATCTTTCTTAAGTTTCTCAACCCAAGTAGTAACTTTAATAATAGTCACCCAAGTACCATCAGCAAGTTTAGTGTGACCATCACGAATACGAAATTCATCAGTCCACTTCTCGCCTGTTTTATAAGATGGCATTGGTTCAAACAAAAACAATTCTTGTTCTAATAGTTTGTTTATGAGAAGATCGAAATCTTTTGCAACCATATCTTTACCGTAAAACATTATTCATTCTCCTCATACTGATATTCTTCTTCCTTGCCATTCATCGCTGCATGAATATCACAAAGAGTCATATGCCAACCATCGGTATATGTTTTTCCTGGAGCACCACATTCTTCGCATGTACGATAACTCATACTCTCTGCAAAGGTGATATACTTATAATGTGCGTCAGTTGCTGCCTGAACATAGAATCGAAGTCCACCGAACTTTTCTTTGACCTGAACCGCAACTGGAACCTTTAGAGTTTCTTCGTCAAGTTTAGTTTTGGCTTCATCAATCTGCTCTTGAGTGACAATCTTCTTACTCCATTCATTTGCTACTTGATCAACTTTATCTTTGATGTTATCATAACGACTTTTGGCTTGGCGATAATCGCTAGTCAAAAGACCACAAAGAATATCGATGATATTATACCAACCATCACCACACTCAAATCCCCAACACATTGCTGTGCGTTGCATGTTCTCATGACGATCTTTAAAGATCAGCGGATATTTTGCACAGAGTGCTTCGTCAAGTTCTTTACGCATTTTAATACCATGTCCTATGTTTTTCTGCAATATGTTCGCGACCATCATAATCATGGATTTCCCAATCCACATCATCGGGAATTGTTACAATTTTAAGATTAGAACACCAATGATTGGCTTTATCGCCAAGAGCTGCAATAGTTTCAATTAATAGTGGATCGTTTCGTTCAATGTCATGATCCCAAAAATAATTCTCATCACTCACTACACCATTTTTGTAAAATTCGCTACCAAAGGTGGTAGACATGTCATCTTTCGTAACCTTAACAAGATTAAGTTTCTTGAGTTTGCCATAGTGTTCTATGGCTTCATCGCTCAAGCCAAATCCACCAAAATCAGTGTTGATAACGATCTGCATATGTTTCTATTGCCTTTACTTTTAACATTTTATGTACAAGTTTATCTTTACACATATATGGAACTGACAGATATGGAAACTCTAAAATAAATGGACAACCATCAGTTCCCCAAGCACCAGTTTCAAGAAATTCCGCATAGTGTTTAACATGTTCTTTTTTATTGGGATTAAAAAATACTTTTTGTTTTATAATCGCATCAAGAACCATTCGGATCCTCCTTTAAACCTCTCCATCTTCCAATTTTAATTTTCTTACCATCACCATTGACCCACTTTTTACCATCCCAATCTGCATATTCTGCAAATGGCCAGTTAGGATGCTCGGGATCTTTTGCTTCGTATCTACCAACATGCACTGGTTTGATTGTTGGATCGAACCATTCTGTTTTCGTTGCTTCCTCTTCTTCATACTCAGCTTGTGCTTCAAGTTCTTCTTGTTGACTATGGTAGTAATCAACTAAACCAGTGAAGTCTTTAATATCTTCGGGAAGTGCTTCTAGTGAAGCAAGATCGGTACAGTCATACTCATAGAAATCATCCTCACCATCATTCCAGATGCCAGCGAATGCACAACCACCCTCATTATATACAGCATTAACATGCCACTCATTTTCATGCATGAATTCATACAATGCTATCGGTGGTGCCCAAGCAGTTTCAAACGAAATCCAAACAGTTTCATCATCATATCGTTCATAGTCGATAATAGAAATTTCCCATTTGGTTCCCCAATTAGTCACATTCCAACTATACCAATTATCTTCTTCAGATTCTGGTCGAGGACGCAAATATTGAAACACCTGTTGATCTTCTTTATTTTCTAATACATCAACTAGACCATCAATTTTATCTTTACTTGCAGTAATAGTTGCAGCATTATCACACCAGTTTGGCATAGCATTTCCTTTTCATTAATCTATAAGACTATTATACACGATAACTCAATTTTAGTCAAGTTGATTTTGCAATCCTAAAGTTGCAGGACTGTGGTCTAATCTGTCACCATTCTCATCTGAGTATAAAGTTGCATCCCAGTCTGTTATTGTAACAGACAAGTCATAGTGCAACAAATCATAATCGGTGAATTCAAATGTTTCTGTGTACACTCTAAATCTATATTGCCCATCTCCGCAATAAATTAACTGTCCTTGTACTCCAGTTGCAGATTTTATGTTCATATTAATACACCAAGTGAATAACTAATAATACAAGCAATAAGAATACTACAATTACATCAACTGTTTTCATCTGGATATCCTTAATTCTGCGTCTGGAGTGTCCCAGCAAGCATTACGATAACGATAGACAAAACTAACTAACCCATCATACGAACCCCATCCATTTTCAGGATTAAATTTTTTAAACTTCTCAGGATCGCTTAACAAAATGTTAAGACCCTCATCAAGCAACTCGGAGATATCTCGAGCAAACTTCAAACCTTCTTGTTCGTCTGGTCGCCAAAGAACCTGATAAAGAGTCATGCCATTGGACAACTCTACAGCCCCAGCCATCTTACCAAGATTGTGAGTGATATTCGCCTCATAAACAGAGACAGGTTGTGTCACCATCAAATCTACATCTAAACTCATTTTACTTCCTTAGAACTATCTGCGATATCTTTGTCTTCACGGATTTCGACAAATACTGGGAGAAACAAACTCTCCTCACCAGATTTGTTTTTAATCCTAGCATTGTACTTGATAGCGACAATCTTGCCCAAAATATCCTTCTCTTTATACGACTTACGATGCGTGTCATTGAATCCACTCCCCACATTAACTTTAATAATACCATCGGCAGACTCGCAGATTATTGCACCAAGCCACTCAGGTTTCTTTTTGTGTGGCTCAGTTCCAACAATTTTTAAATCACATTCGAGTTCGCCTTTGAACTTAATTTGGTGCTTTGCTCGTTTATCTTCCCAAACACCATTACCATCCTTAAGAATAATACCCTCATAACCACTTGACAAATAATCTTCAAATATTGCAGTTGCTTCTTCAATTGTTTGAACGATTGTGCTTGTAACCAACCAAACTCTTTTATCTTTTGGATTCTGTTTGGCTACCATACCTTCTAACTTTGAGAACCTTGTTGCATATACTGTATCGCTGTAGGAATCACAAAATAAAACATACGGAATCATATCCCAAACAGAAGCATGAACTTTTGCAGCTTCCTTGTCTGAGATTGTTCCCTTGTTTGCTTTGTTGAGGATACCATTACCAGTCTGACGATCTACAAACTGACAACTATCTTCATCCATTACCATTAACTCACCATCAAACACATAGTCACCACCATCAGCCATAGCAAGAAATTGTTCATCCAAATTACCAAGAAGATTAATCTCTTTACCATTACGACTGCGATATTCAACTGCTCCATCTTTGACGATAGCATTAAACCTCATACCATCCATTTTCATCTGAGCATACGCAGGAAACTTAATCTTATCAACCAACTTCTGCTCATACCCTGAACATAGCATAACTGGATATTCGCGAATCAACCCTGCCCATACAGCATTGGCAGTAGAGATTGAAACACCACACATTAAATCTTTCTTGATAATTCGCTCAATAACTTTAGCATCATCGGCAGAAACCATCTCAAGAACCTGCGTCAATTTCTCAATCGCAGCATTACCAGTTACCAAACGATTGCATAACTGATAGAGATATGGGAATGCGTCAGTCAAATTAAGATTGGTGCTAGTTGTGTTTGGTTTATACTTTGGAATCTTTCGCTGATAAAAATTAGTAAATGGATCCAAAGCAAGAGAAACAACTTGGCGAAGAACCACATCATTGACATTTTTCTTCAGCATGTCTAGTTTGAAATTGCGGGAATTATCCGCAGCCAAGTCATTAAAAAATTTATTCAGATTCATATTTTATTCCTTTGATTCTTTTGTATACCTTTTTACTTACAACTACTCTCATCTTGTACTTCGGTGTACGAAGATCTTTAGCCACATGGTTCCTCGGACGGATCGTCCCTACTTTTATCTTCATTATATAACCCCATTACTGTTTTGTGAGAAGCAGTACACATAATTTCAAATATTGTAACTTGCAACTCGTGAGGAATATTCACACCCATTTTTATCATACGATTATGCCAGTCTTCGATGGCACAAGCACACTCAAATTCAAGTTTAGAACCATAGTCCTCTTGAACAATCGGGCATTCTATTCCACCAATTTTCATATATTTGTCTCCGCCACTGCTTTACACATTTTAATAAATTCTTTTGTTGTCAAGTCATTCTTAGCAATGTTTACACATGCTGCAACAAATTGAACATTACCTTTTACATATCCCTTCTTGCTGTTTTTCCTGTCGGGAGAAACACGAAGTGGATCGTGAGTCTTATACGACATTGGTAAACCAGACAAGGAACAAACACCATTCGTTTTCTTGAGAAGTTTAGTCAGATATTCTCTGTCAACATTCATCTCTTGATTACGCTTTCTAGAACGATCCACCATTGCTCTATACATTAAATCAATAAATCGAACTGGATCTGTTTCTGCTTTCTTTCTTCGTTCTTTTGAATACTCTTTTACTTTCTCAGGATTCTTTTTTCTGTAATCACGCTGGTACTCAAGAATTTTATCTTTGTTCTTGATACGCCAATTCTTTTTGTACTCAGCTTGTTTTGCTTTATCAACCATTATGATACCACCACAAATCCAGTTGTATCTTTCTTGGCTTTACCTTTGGCTTTTAAACCAACGATAACATTTTTCTCATCTAGGAATCGCAAGTCGGTTTCATCACCATTAATTACTTTACGACCGAGATATGTTTCTGGCACTTTAGTAAAAACAGCAGCCACATTCATACCCTGAGATACAACTTTCTCCACATCGCTGTCGTTACCATCTGCTTTAGAAAATGTTAGATGATAATTCTTCAAGTGTGATACTTTACGATTGCGGACTTTGGTGTAGTCATAGAACTGCACATTTGGGAATTCCTCAATGATTCCATACTTTTCCCAAGAGATATCGCTGGTTCCATTCAAACGAAAAGCAGGTGTCAATCCCTTCTTCTCTGCTTGTTTGATTGCCAATGTAATATCTTTACGCAAGTCTTGTAAAAACTGTTCACGATTCTCAAAGAAATCTTTAGTCTTACGAATGCGAGCTTGTTGAATCACATTAGTAGTTTCGCCTTTCTTAAAGATGCCACCACGACCAGCAGTATTCAAACATGCTTTCTTGCAACCAGTAGTCGCTTTGGGGCATGTATTATAACCCGAAACATCAGCAGGTGCCAAGTGCAATACAAAGGACAAATATCCTTTTTTCTCGCCCTTCATAAGTTTTGGGTTACCAGTCGTAAACAGCTTCATAATTAGTCCTTACTTTATCAACTCAATATAACTATTATACTATATTTCCGAATTAATAGCAAGTATTTTCTCCAATGAAAAACCCCCACGCTGGGTGGGGGTTGCAGGATGGGTAATAACCCTTTAAGTTGTAGGGTTATCTCGTTTGGAACCCTTTTCTTGCTTTGGAGGTGGCTTTTTAGACTCCATCTCAGCATCAATCATCATGCGTTTCCAAGATGAAGCGAGAGAACTATCCTTGATTGAGGCAAGAATTCGTTTAGAAGTCTTGCTCATTTTAAAGTTTTTGTCTGGTTTGTTCATAATATTTTCCTTTGTCTAATTACGAATTGTCAATAATTTTAAATGCTTAAACATATTTATCCACATCCAACCGATGTCGAATTCTAATTTCTTTCTACTCAATTTTGGATTTGCTGGGTCGCCATGGTGGTTGTTATGTAGTTCTTCACCACCAATAATAATTCCCCACGGAACTATGTTAGTTGATTTATCTTTACTATCATAATTCCTATAACCATAGTAATGTCCCACACCATTCACAACACCTGCTGCCCAAAATGGAATCCATGCCATCTGAACACCCCAAAACCAAATTCCCCACCAACCAAATAACATTAAACTAATTGCTAACATTAAAACAATACCAGCATATGGAAATTTAGAATAGATGTTTCGTTCAATCCAATCGTCTGGTGTTCCAACACCGTATCTGTTAATCATGTCTTTATCTTTTGCGGATTGGATATAACAGGAAACACCAGCAAATAAAACGAACCAAATACCTTCATTGTGTGGACTATGCGGATCACCCTCTTTGTCAGAGTTCTGATGATGTTTGCGGTGGATAGCTACCCACTCTTTTGTAACCATTCCAGTTGTTAGCCATAACCAGAATCTCATAAAGTGTTCTAATGCTGGATCGAACTCTAATCCTCTATGAGTTTGACCTCTATGCAAATATACAGTTACGCAAACAATGGTGATGTGCGTCATCACCAAAAGATATATTAAAGAAAGCATTATACGAATGCCGAAAGAGCTTTAGCAGCAGCAATGATGTATCGACATGCTTGCTCGTCGCTACTCAACTCTTGTGCTGCTCTTACTTCAGCAATTTGATTGGTAAGATATTGATACTCTTCAAGTGTTAATTCTTGGTTTTCATACTGTTGGCGAAGAACAAGCAACTCGTTTGCCAATACTGCACCTGGACCACCCATTCCTGCAATTTCTCTTAATTGATCAATCATCTTCCCCTCCATGCATCAACAACTACATCAATGCGAGTTTTGTTTATTTTAAGGATACTCTCACAAAAAGTTTTGCTGTTAGATGCTTTGGCTTTACCAATTGCTTCTTCTAATTGAGCGATAGATTTTGCTTGAGGGTCGTTTCTTAATTCACTATAAACTTTTAGATGCTGTATTTTACTTTCAGCATCTGTCCAGTTTTTATCATCACATGACAACTTATTTACTGCAATTTTAGTTGAAACTAAACTGTCGAACAGTGCAGGATCATGTGGTCTTGGAAGGATGAACGAACACCCAGACAAAACCAAAAGAGAAATTAGTAGTAGTTTTTTCACTTTAATCGTTTCTACTATTTCTGTGAGTTGGATCGCCAGCTTGGAAAACAGGCATAGTAGTTGCTTCTGATAACACACTATTCATTGTTGGCATACCCATAGGTCTTGGTGGCATGCCAATTCCACCCATTGGTGATGGCATAGATGGAGGTGGGGCAGTTGGAGTTGGTGGTTTTGACCAACCAGCATTGGCAGCTGTAAGTGCAGCTTTCTGTGCATCTTTATCGCCACCTGCTAACATAATTCCTGATAGAGTACCAGTTAAAAATGTAGCAATAGGAATAATCAACTCAAAGAACTTTTGATCAATTGGAGAAATAGCATTGAGAGGTTGTGTAACAAAGATTAATGAGTATAACACAACAAACACGATACCAAACAGAGTAAGTGCTAAGCAGATACCAATAAAAAACTTCAGACGAGCCATTAACTGATCTTCAGTATACATAAAAGTCTCTGGCTGTTTTTCTTCTTTATTAAAAATATTCAAGTTCATTTGCAATTTGCTCCTGTTACTGGTGTAGTTGGTGTATTTTGCGCAATAGGTTTATTNCCATCTGGTCCCAAGCGTGGGTCGTTTTGACCCTTAAANATGTGTTGAGGACAAGTTCTTGTCACATCACAATGCGGTAGTTTGCACATTTCTTTATCCCAATTCTTTGGGTCTTGACANGGATAACGAAATGACTCGCCACTAAAATATGCCAGNGTTAGTGGAAGTAATAATAAAATAAGTAAACCTTTGGCTAATCTCTTATCATTCATTTTTATTTTCCAATCTCATTTTTTGTATTTATTATTTTCCAGCAAGCGGATTATCCAATGCTTTCTGAATCTTAGAATCAATCTCTTTCCTCAATGTACGAACATCTTGTTCAGTCTCTCTTTGAGCTTGTTTAGATGATCTTTCAACACTCTCAACAACTCCCTCTAGACGACGGATATCATTCTTAAGGTCGTTTTTAATATCACGAGTATAGTCATTAGTTTTTGAACTATTCTCTTCAATGACTGCTAGTTTTTTATGCACTTCAGTTAAATCTGGAGTAACATACTCAGCAATCTTTTTCTTCATGCCTTGATAGTCTTTGTAAACTTCAAACACACCATATAAACCACCGAGAATAGATGATACTAGTGTAAATGCTACCATCAGTTTGGCTGGAGTAAACTCGTACCCACCAATACTTATAACTGTATCTTTGCTCGCATATTTTTTAACTGCTGCTTCAGCTTCGTCAATCTTTTTATTGACATCTTTAATTTCTTCTGTCATTTTAATTTCCTCTGTTGTATTGTAAATCTACCATTTCATTGTGTAGTCGATCAGTTCCACCAAACATTCTTAGCGTACTACGATTTTCAACATTTCTTTGATTAGTATAAACTGCATATGGTTTATATCCAGCAACATCTGGTAACATTGTCTTACCATATGAATCAAAACCAGGTGTAAATCCCATTGCTTGAATCACAACATTTTGAACTTGTTTCTGTTGTTCCATGTTGTCAGCCTTACCCATTTCATTAGCAAGGTTTTTACCTTTTTCTATTGCTTCTGCTTTTGCTGCAGCTTCTCTTCGTTCTTGGAGTGCTTGACGAGCAGTAGGTGCTGCTGGTTTATCTGATGACGCTTGAGCATTACCAGTATTTTGTGACGGAGAACTGCCTCCAGAGCCTTTCGGAGCATCATCTTTTTTATCCTCTTGTTTATTACCACCACCTTTTGGTTCGTTTTGAGCCATCTGTTGCTGTGGTGGAGGTGGCGGTGGTGCTAACTGAACTGCTGCTGGTGCGGTATTAGTTGTTGATGCTTTAGCAGTGATTGCTTTATCCACATTAGTGTCACCAGTGGCTGAAACACCAGTAGAAATAGAACCATCGGTATTAATAGTAGTGGTAACAGTATTTACTGCCACCTTAGTAGTAGATGGATCATTTGCTTTTACTGCAGCAGTATCTGATAGAGAGCCATTAACAGCATTGGCGACAGTTGAGTCAGATGATATTGGAGTCAGATACTTAATAGCATAAGCAGTTGCATATCCCTCACATTTATTTGAGAATAATGAATCTTTAATACATTCTTGATTCAAATACGCTTCCGCATATCCAGGACAAGTAGTGCTATACAATGGATTGATTGAACATTGATATGTCAGATATGCTGATGCATATCCAGGACACGCTGGGTCATACAAAGCACTAACAGTACATTGTTGAGTAAAATATGCTTGCGCATATCCAGGGCATGAAGAATTATAAAGTGGATTCGCATTACATTGCTGAGTCATATATGCTGCAGCATACCCAGGACACGATGGTGAATATAAAGGATCTGCTGTACATGGGTCGGGTGTATATACAGCATTACTATACATATTTGATATACTAGCATTTCCGAGAGTCCATGGTGACATACCAAATCCACCAAGTGTAGTTATTTGTCGGGAAGTACCAAATCTAAATTGTTTGCTGTAAGATCCAGAAGTTCCATTATCACCACCATTGTGAGTGTTAGACTGACTGTAAATAGTAGCACTATTGCTATCTGTGATAACAGTGGCAACTCCAGCATCTGAATACTGCCAACCTGTTATACAAAAACCAAACAAATCTAGAAAGGAACATGTCCTTCCAGCTACACTGTAGTCATATCCATAATTAAATCCGTGTATCATTGCGCCAGCACCAGCATTAGATAGTGCTTGATTAATAGCATATGCTTGCGATCCAGTCATCCCAGTTAGTAAATTAGTACTGGTTACTACTGTGTTATAATTTGGACATGATGGAGAATAAGCTGGATTTCCTGCGCAGGGATCAGTGGTATAGTTTAATGTAATTGATGGATTACGAACTTGTGGTCCATAATATCCAGCCCAAAATCTATTGTCTTTACCAGTAAATGCAAGTGTCAAAGAATCACCAGCGAGCATACTTTCTTGACTGCTAAAAGTTTGAGTGCCACTGAATAACTGAAAACTATTTGTTGGAGCATTGTAATCATAAATGTCAGTTCTTAAAACACTAGTACCTCTCAATAAATTTACCTGCCCAGTCAAAGTTCCAGATTGTTCACCAGAGTTATTAATATACCATGAATAATTATATCCATTAATTTTAATACCAGAGTTGGATAAATCAAGAGCATGTTGAATGGCAAATGCTTCAGCAGTAATCCTTTGTGTTGCTGTTGCAGTTGTGTATCCAAATATTAAAGTATTTGTTGTAGAATTGAATGCTGGTCCATTACCACCACCAGCAAATCCACCATTCTGTCCTGCAACAGAACCAGACCATGCACCAACTGTTGGTGTAAGGATGTTTTCAGATGTTATTGGAGTTTGTGCTTTGGCTCTTGGTGTGAGTGCGACCAAGCCAACAACCAAAAACACTAATACCCAAAATCTCATTTAGTCTTTACTCTTGACTTTTTGTGGAACTCTGTCTGGATTTGCTTCCCAAATTGCTTTGGCTTGCTCACCAATTTTACCATCTACTGGACATGGTGTTCCAGCATTCATCATTGCTGTGAATACTCTCTCATCCTGACACATAATAGCAACTGCTGCTACTTTCATTCCCATATCATATGTGGAACGAGCTAATTTTAATCTTTCGCAATTCTTATCAGTAATCGTGGTACCGAAGGAGATACCAAGAATTTGGGTTTGTGCTGCTCCTGACATTGCGACTGCGCAGACATCACTATTAATGATTGTGATTGCTGGAGCCACTGCTGTTGGAGGTGGAGATTTTACTGTTGTTGTGCTATTTGAAGTAGAGTCAGTTGTAGATCTACTAGTCGAATCAGTTACGATGGGATCAGCAGCCATCGCAGGGGACAAATACATGACAAAAAGCACCGCTGTAGCGATCTTTTTAATCATTTTAAAACCTTTTATTGTTATATTATAGGAACATAATCTATTCGGGCGATAACCCTTCTAACAATATTTAGGTATTAATAGGACTTATAGAGGTTTATTTTTCTGTAGATCTGTTACATCCTGTTCTATTGTGCTAAGAACAGGAGTCATTCTCCTACCAGCAGAATCATAGTCAATAGTTTTGCTGGTAGGAGGTTCGTTTATAGTCCAATCAGGCTCTTTAGTTTCTGGATAAATGTCGTCTTTGGTTGTGACTGCAACTCCTGGACTTCTATCTTCGGTGCTGACATGCTCGTCGGAACTTCCACTGTCAGCGACTCCGTAGGAACTGATCTCTGTAAGCTGTTGTTCCACGATTGGTTCTTTGGTTGCTTTGAACTTGCTGAAGAATCTTTCTTTGATGATGTTTGCTTTGGCTTGGAACTGCTCTGCGATGGAGCTTTCTTCGTTGCTGGTTTCTTCGTTGGTTGGTTCATTTGTTTCTTCCTTCTTTTTTATTGGCATTGATGCTGCCATTAGTAATAATACTGCTAGTGGGTCAAATACAATAACAATCATGATAATAACTACTCTAACTGCTTTTTCTAGAATATTATTATCAGGATTATCACCATAAATTAGTGCTGCGATATATTTAATTGGACCAACCTCTGCTTCTACTTTACGTAGTTCTGCAGCGATTGGTGTTCTTTCATCATTTAATCTGGCGACTCTGGCTTGAGCTGATCCAATTTCAGCAAGTAATGTGGATCTTTCCTTTTGCTGTCCTCGTCTAATCTGTAGAGATCTCTCCACTCCTTGCGCATTGTCGCTTCTTCCAATAGTTTGGTCAACCTGAGCGTCCAGTTGTTTAAGTTGTTGTCTTGCTGCATCTATATTATCTTTTTCTGTTTTAATTTTTTCATCAATGATGGCTACCTTCGCAGCAACATCACCTGTTGGAACTGCTTGGTCTAAGTGTGCTTTCGATAGGAAACCGAAAATACCCATAGAGGTAAGTGACATCAAAATTACAAGGGAAATTGAAAAGTATGTTCGCATTAAAACTGGAATATAATTCCACGAACGATATAGCCAAGAAGCTACTACTAATTTAGCGAACTCTAAAACACCACCCATAACCACAATAGGAATGACTGCTGCAGCAAAAATTGCTGCGAGACCAGCGATTGAGTAGTATGCTGAAACGACTGATAGTGCTATTGCTGTAAAGAACAGCAAATATGTCATTTCTTTGGTTTGATGTGTGATTTGTGTATCCTGCATTGTATCTGCCCATTATACCAGAGTTCTGGATGTTCTAATACTTCATTAATAAATTGCTCTTTTGCTTCATAGTATGATGTTGATCCTTTATTTAGGCAAAAATGTAATATTTCTCGCTTAAACATTGACTCACCTAATGTCAAGACATCTGCCTTTACTTCCTCTGAACTTGACCAATAAGTTCTCCAGTCTGATTCAACTTTAGTCCTTTTCTTTTTACCTTTTATTATACGCTGTTTTGAGAACCAAAGCAACTTTTTCCCAATATATTTCTTGCCTGTTGCAAGATTGGTGATGAGATATACAAAACCTGACCAGTCTTGTATATCTTCGCCGTCGTATTCTTTATCTTTATAAAGCCATGTCACTGGTCATCCTCATCATAGTCATCCTCTTCATATATATCTGCTGAACAGATAGGACAAAATACGATGTCTTCCAACCTAGTATCATTACCTTTAACTATAATTTTTCCTTGCGTACCGCACTCTTCGCACTCAAAATGTTTTGTTGTCATACGCTAAATGAACTCCCGCATCCGCAAGTTGATTTCGCATTAGGGTTTGATATAACAAACTGCGATCCCTTTAGTTTATCACTTGTATAATCAATAGTTGCATTATCAAAATATTGCATGCTCATGGCATCGACGAGTAGTTGTTCTGTGATTTCAAAGTCGTCATCATTCTTAGTATTTTCTAGAGTGAATCCATAATTAAATCCAGAACAACCACCACCTTCTATGAATGCTCTAACATACTTCGCTTCTTCACCAAGAAGGATTTCTTTTATTTGTTCAGTTGCATTTGCAGTTACTGTTATCATTTTTTTCTCTGTAGTTGGTTATAGCAGATCTTATAGCGTCCTCAGCAAGGATCGAACAGTGAATCTTAACTGGCGGAAGTGCAAGTTCTTCTGCAATCTCTGAGTTCTTAATCTCTCCTGCTTGCTCCAGCGTTTTACCCTTGACCCACTCGGTAACGAGAGACGACGACGCAATAGCCGATCCGCAACCGTAAGTCTTAAATTTCGCATCAGTTATTATCCCATCTTCAACTTTAATTTGTAACTTCATTACATCACCGCAAGCTGGAGCACCAACCATACCAGTGCCAACTGATGAATCGTCTTTATCTAAAGATCCAACATTGCGTGGATTTTCGTAATGATCAATAACTTTATCTGAGTATGCCATTATGCTGCCTTGCCCCAAACATCTCCCCAATCACCAGACAATGCACCTTTAGCATAATCGGTGACACGATTCTCAAAGAAGTTTCCGTGTACTGGTGCATTGATCATTTCTTCAACCCATGGTAGTGGGTTCTTCTTAACTTTGAAGATACCTTTCATACCAAGAGAAATCAAACGACGATCGGCAATATAACGAATGTATTGTTTAACATCAGCAGCAGATAATTCTCTCATGTCGCCATTAGCATAACACAAATCAATAAACTTATCTTCTAACTGAACCATTTTCTCAGCGATGGTATAAATCTTACCTTTTAATTCGTCACCCCAAATTTCAGGATTTTCTTTTACATAGTCTTTGAATAATCTAATCATAGATTCAGCATGCATTGTCTCATCAACGATAGACCAAGTAACAATCTGACCCATTCCCTTCATTATTCCGTGACGAGGAAAATTAAGCAACATGATAAAAGAACTAAACAACTGCATGCCTTCAGTAAAGGCACTGAAAACAGCAATATGCTCAGCAGTACTAGCGACAGTACCATTGCGACTAGAAATATCAAGTACATAGTCATGTTTGTCCTTCATCTCCTGATACTCTAGGAATTGGTTGTAAGTTGTTTCAGGCAAACCAAGTGTTTCAATCAGGTGTGAATAAGCAGCAATGTGTAATGCTTCACGAGCAGCAAATCCCATCAACATCATTCTTACCTCAGGTTGAGGGAAATAAGGCAGATAATTATTAACATAACCACCAGCAACATCAATGTCTCCCTGAGTAAAGAATCGGAAGATGTTCGTGAGGAATTGTTTTTCTTCATTTGTTAGTTTCTTTTTCCAGTCTTTAACATCTTCAGCCATAGGAACTTCTGAGTGAAGCCAGTGTGCTTGTTCGTGTTTTAACCAAGCATCATATGCCCAAGGATAATTAAATGGTTTAAAATGGTTTCTTGTATCTGTTAATCTTGATTTTGTTTTAGTTATCATTTTTATTATTTTCCTGTTCGTACATTACGGTATTAGTTTCTCCAAGTGCCCACTTGGGATCAGTTTCAACTGACCATCGTTTAGTTGCTACTTTAAAATCTGGCATCTTTAATTCCCTTGGATTAGACGAAGGCTCAAAGATAATAAGACGATTATTTGGCTGAGCAGCGAACTGCCCATTATCACACATAATAAAATTATAAGATTTGTGATCTTCGGTATCCTCAGCAAATCCAGTATCAAGAATATTAAAGTCAGGATGAGCAGAGTCAACAGTAAATAGATACTCACCATACATCCAGTCTCCATTCTTTAATTTAAACTTACAACGCATTGACTGTAATTGTGCTTTCTTTATTACAGCAATATCATATGACAAACAATCCCACAACTGTAAATAATCTAATGGTAATGGTTCGCCTTCAATTGGTTTCCAACAATAAGCATGTAAAGGTAACTTATCATAGAGAGCACCATAGTTATTCAAATATGATTCAATACGAAACGCTTGCCCTCTCAGCGATTTGATACTTATCCACCAGCAAGGTTCTAGTTCACCATGACCTTTTTCAAAATCATATAAAAATTCTTTGCGAATAAAACATTTAACAGGAGGGAGGTTAGCAATTATATGTGCCATTTTACCAGTGTCTCCACACACCAGCAATGATGTGGAGACAGGTTATCATTTCTACTATGCGCATGATCCAATATACAACAGGACCAAACATTTTAACCCTCGCATGCTAAACATTCAGTACCTTCGGTAAGATCGTGCAAGTTAATTTCTTTAATAATCTCACGCTCAATTCGTTTAGAAACTTTATCTGCTTTGGCAATCTTATCGCTACGGCAGTAGTAAAGTGTTTTCAATTTTTGTTTCCATGCTTGGAAGTGAACCGCATGGATGTATTTAATATGACTGTCAGGTCTAAAGAAAAGATTAACTGATTGTGCTTGGTCAATATATTCTTGTCTGTCAGAAGCATGTTGAATCAACCAACGCTGATCAATCTCCATACCTGTTTTAAATACATCTTTATCCCAGTCAGACATCCAATCTAAGTGTTGGACAGATCCATCATTGGCGATAATACTTGACCAAATTTCTTGATAGTCTGCCGTTGGTTCTGATTTACAATGTCTGTTAATAAGATCGTCAAGATAACGATTCTTGTTTAGGTGAGAACCCGAAAGAGTATCCTGCCTATAAGCATTGGCACGATAAGGTTCAATGCTAGGAGAAGTATTCCCCATGAGAATGGAAGAAGAAGCATTGGGAGCAATAGCCATGAGATGACTAAAACGATTCCCAGTGCCCACTGCATCAGGTGCTTCACCACGCTGAGATCCAAGTTCTTTATTAGCAACATCTAATTTCTCTCTTATGCTTTTGAAGATTGTTTTGTTTTTTCCAACTGCGAGCGACGATTCCCACGGAAGATTGTTTCGCTGAAGATAAGCATGCCAACCCAGAGCACCGATACCAATGCTGCGCTCACGACTTGCAGAATACTTAGCTCGCTTGATGGCGGAAGGAGCATGATCAATAAAATACTGAAGAACATTGTCAAGCATTTCAGCGACATCACGAAGAAAAGTAGGATGGTCTTTCCACTCATCATAGTACTCCAAGTTTAAAGATGATAAGCAGCAAACGGCAGTACGCTTCTCATTTGTTGGTAAAATGATTTCAGAGCAAAGATTTGACTGATTAATTTGTAAACCTTTATCCCGCAACCATTGAGGCATTTTACGATTTGATTCATCAATAAAATGTAAATATGGTTCGCCAGTTTGCATGCGTAACTCTAGTAGTTTCTGCCAGAGTTCTTTCGCTGATACTGTTTCGCGAATTATTTTAGAGTGTGGGTCGATTAAATTCCAAGAATCATCAAAGTCTGGATCAATCATTGACTTCTCAATAATTTCCATAAAAGCATCAGGAATATTAATCCCATGATGCATGTTTAGAGTACGCATGTTTTGATCGCCTGTCGGCTTGCGCATCTCTAAGAAATTTATAATGTCTGGATGATCAATAGACAAGTAAGCAGCATAACTACCCCTGCGAGTACGACCCTGCCTGTATGCCAAAGAACTGGCGTCATACATTTTGAGGTGAGGCATGACACCAGTAGATTTATCGTCTGCTGAACGAATACCAAAGCCAATACCAACACCACCCCCGAGCATAGAAAGCCAATTAGTTTCTGATAAGTTATCAACTAGTCCCTCCGCAGTATCTTCAATATAGTTAAGGAAACATGATATAGGCAACCCACGCTTACTGCGACCAAAAGAAAGAATGGGAGTAGAATAAGAAAGCCAATGTTTGCTGCTGTATTCGTATAGCCTCTGTGCATGCTCTTCGTTAGAGCTGAATTGTTTTGATACATAGGCAAATCTTTCTTGTGGAGATATTTCTTCATCCTTCATGTAACTTTCTTTTAGTCTAGTCAATCCTAGTTCATCAAATAGATTATCACGACTGTAATCTACCTTAATACCATGCACGACATCTGCCATTTAATACTCCGATTATAATTTATTGTTTTTCTACAAACTCAGTCGTTAGTGGGAATACGGTAGCGATAACCTTTGCGCATTCCTTGGCAACTAACTGATGCTCTTTTTGTGTACCATTTGCACTGCGTAATTCAATAAAGTGAATCCAACTTCTTAATGTGCCATTCATATATAAGCGAGATACAGTCAATCCTTCTGGCAGTACTGCTCTTGCTTGTTCTTTAGCGATGCCGTTATCAATCGCCCACTCATATGCAGATTTGGCTGCATCGAGTACTCTATTTTGCTGAGTTTCCCAAAACGCTTGAAGTGCTGGGTTGTCAGTTTCAATACTATTTTGTCTGTTCTTGGAATCTTGAAGTCGTGCTTCCCTTAGAACAAAATCTAATTCTTTAGTTGGGTCAGCATATCGCTGACTGAATTCTTGGAACGAGAAAGACCTATGACGCAAGATTTGCCTTGCTATGTCACGAGTAGTTTCGATTTCTAAACACATAGAAACCATCTCGAGTGGTGACCAGTGTTTGTTTTTAACTAGATATCGAATTAACTTCTCTGATGTATCTGTGTTGTTTTGATTGCTGGGATTACTTACACGAGCACAGAACGCAATCAGTTCTGTCATATTCTCTACAAAGTATGTGTCAGGCTGGCTATAACTTATCAACTGAACTTTCAACATTTTCTCCATTCTGTAAATCTTAATTTTGCTTCCATACCTGTAAAGGTATTTGTATTTATTGTTTCTAGAATTTGCTCAGATGTTTTACCTGATAAAATCATTTCATTAATATCCTTCTCTTGAACAGTATCAGGATACATACATACATTATAACCTTTATCTATGTACTTAGCAAGTTGTTTTGTTATATCTTTGCTTCTCGGCTCATTGTCCATAACTATCGTTGCATTAGTAAGTAGCTGACGAATAGTAGGGGTGTCAAAACTTGCTCCTGAAACAGCCACTGCATTTTGGAGAAATAAACTATCCAGTGGTCCCTCAACGACATAAATTCTTTTTGCGAAGTCAACTCGATCAAGTCCATATATTTTTTCCTCTGTTTCATCAATCTTGATTGTATAATACTTAGGTTCTTCTTTACCGAAAGCTCTTCCTTGATAAGCAAAAACTTTACCGAAAGAATTAAAGTAAGGGATTATTAACCTTGGATGGTCATCTTCCTCATTGGTAAATTTAAAGACACGCTGATTAGTCCACTTCTTGAATTTAGAACAGAAGTATAGTAGATTCCATTTATCTTTTGGAAGTTTTCTGTTTATGACATACTGAACTGCAGGATGTGACTCGGGCAACTTGTCAATTCTACTCAACCCATCTAACACATCATCTTCAAGAACGACTGGAGTGGTTTCATTTACAAACTCTTCAACATTTTTATGATCGTTGTATCGAGTAGCACCATTCTTGTATCGTTCAATAACATATTGGTCATATAGGTTTGAGTCAACAAACTTAATAAGATTACCAATGTTAGTGCTGTGACCACATTTGTGGCACTTTACCATCAAGTCTTGTTTAAACTTGTAGATATATCCTCTGGCTTTGCGGGAGTTTGTTTTAGAATCACCACAGACTGGGCAACTATAATTCCAAAGATAGTCGTTCTTCTTTGCAAAGTTGCGCAATCTTGTGCCTAACATAGATGCGTATTTCGTGTCAATATGTAACATAATATAATTATACCTTAATACCAAATAAAAAGCAAGTCCGAAGACTTGCTTTTGCAATAATCAATTGCAATTATACTTTATCGGGGGATCCTGACATAGTAGTTGATGCGCCAATACGAGTTGGGTCATCATATGCACCGTAAGTAGCATTTTCAACTTTCGAAGCCCAACCTTCTTTTCTTAATTTAATAATTAAGTGTGCTGGACCATCTGCTACTAATCTAATATCTTTATTAGCGTAAATTCTATCAGCAAATCCAGTGTAGTCAAAATATCCAGCATTAACCAAATAATAATGATTATGTAGAGTAGGAACAGCTGGATCTAAAATTCTAGCGATATCCCAATGTTTATTATGTTTACAACCCCACCAAAGTTCAGTGATATAAACTCTTGATCCAGTATATTGAACAAGAGCACCGCTCGATTCATCTGGTATCGATGTTGGTTCTACATACGACTGAGTAGATTTTGTCATATCAGTTTGTAAACTTAAATCAATAGTTCCACCTGAAGCATCTGTAATATAACACTTAAGTACAATTTCTGTCTCTGTGTGAGAGATAATGTGTTTACCAGCCATATGGATTTCCTATTATTTTATAAATTTTGCTATTTCTGATAGATGACCAAGTATAAATCCTAATGATGCAGCTCCACCAATAACATACCACTTCCACTGTTCAAGAGCACCGACACGCTTTTCCATTTTCTCTAGATCCTCAACAACATCTTTGCGGATCTCAGCGTGTTGGTCTTGTGATATCTGAGCATTTGCATTCATCTTATGCTCAATACGAGTTTGCATGTCATCAATTTTATCGACAATTTCTCTGTTACTTGTAGTAATTCGAGAATGTATTTCTTTGATATCATGCTTCACTTCGGTGACATCTTCCTTTAGGGATTCCATTTGTGCTTCCAATTTGGCGATTCTTTCTAAGTCCATTTACTTTACACTCTCAAATATTTCTTTTTGTGTTTTGTACCATTCAACCCAAGTATCGACCTTAATTTTGCATTCATGATATTGCCCGTAATTTTCCACTACGACTTTCAGAACTTCACTTAACTTCTCAGTAGGTTCAGTTTTCTTTAAGTCGGGACATGCTTCCATCAGTTCTTTTGGAACTTCTGGGAAATTTCTTTTAACTGGCGTAGTAATTAAACACCCTGTTAATAACATTGCTGGAAAAACTAATAGGAGTCCCTTCATTTCTTAACTCCTACAGATGCTTCATTTAAAATGCTAATTGCTTCAGGAACTACTTTACAGTTTGCGTCAATTTTAACTTCAACTGTTTTTAGTTTTTCTTGTATAACAATTTGTTTCTCTTTAACTACTTTAACTCTGTCAACATATACTGTTTGTATTTTAGTATTTGCTTCTTTTGATTGTTGCTCGGCAACTGCAATTTTTGCTTCTAACTCTGCAACTCTTGCTCGCCACTCAGCCTCAACAGCATATCCACCTTTGAGGTATACACCTAATACTAATAGTATAACTGATATTACCTGCAATAGCAAGCGATAAGGAATAATCCAAGGAAAATATCGAATGACAAGTTTAAACATAACTGATACTACAGTTCCTGCAATACCAATTACAAGAACTATATTAATTGCCCATATTAATAGGGCATCAGGAATAAAACTTAACATCCACATTTAACTACCTACATTCTTTGGCTTGCTACGAACAGCCATGTTTCTATACTTTTTAATATCTTTTTTCTTTGGAACAGGGATATCAGTAGATACTTTCTCTCCTGTTACATTCGCTGGCGCACCAGCTTCTCCCTCTTCTTTAACTTGTTCTTGTTTCTTTGGAGGATTTAATAATTCTTGAGCACGCTTTCTTGATGCTTCAGATTTTTGTTGTTCTCTTTCAAAAGCTCTCTGTAATTTTACAGCAGCAGACATACGCTTTGTTTCGTCAAGCATATTTAAAACTGCGAGTTCTTCTTCAACAAGAGTAACCCTATCTAATTTCTCAGCCAAAGCAACGAATTGTTTTTCGTTAATATAAGAACTTTTATTTTCATACTTCTCTTTAACCATGAAGTATGCAGCAGTTAGGTTCTTTAATTTTGATTCGCCACCTGGGAGTTTATTAATCAATCGCTTAACATTAAAAATTAAACGATCTAGATAATTGTAAGAATTTCTTTCTTCTTCAGTTTTTAAGGATGATGCTGGCTTGAGCACCTTACCTTTGGCATCTATGATACCAAGTTTAAATGCATTTGTTTGGTCGAATGGAGTTACTAATTTGTAAAGCAATCTTAGTGCAATCAAATTATCCATCAATCTTGTAGACATTAAATTTTCCTTAAAGCATTTATAATGGTTTCGTCTAACTCTATATCAGAAACTTTAATTCCATATTGAGGTAGATACTCAGGCATTCTTTCAAGATATACTAAAAATGTAACTAAAACATTCCAGTGATGTTCGTCTATCTTATGAAACATCATGTTAGTTGCAGCGTCACCAAAAACATTATACAAAACTATAATGTGATTCAGTATCAGTCGCTCTCTTAGATCACCAGATTGTTTATATCTTGTAATTAATTTCTTAAGATAAACAAAAATTCTTAAATCTTTTTCAAATTCAGTTATATTATGACATTGCGGATTATCGTAATGATGCATCGCATATAACAGAAAATCTTGTTCATTTAATTTTTTATTAATGTCAACCACAATTCTCACTTCACATTCAAAAGAGAGGGTGGAACACCCACCCTCTTACATAAAGTATTTATTACGCTACTGTCAGAGTTACTGCAGTAGAAGTCTTAGTGTCAGCACCAGCTAAGGATACTAGAACACGATACTTGTCGCCATCTGTTGCACCTGCGCCATCACCAGTGGCTGTTGCGCCAGTTGTGTATGATGCAGTAGTTCCACCAGTACCAGTTGTTACATCAGCCCATGCGCCAGCACCTTCTTGCTGAATCTGCCATTGATATCCGATTGTGCCAGTGCCAGTACGAGTAGCAGTTACGCTAAATGTAGCTGTTGCTGGAGCAGTAACAGATTGATTTGTTGGTTGTACAGTGATGGTAATTTCTGGTGCGATTGTATCATTGTCGCCAGTCATTGAAGCCATTGCGACTAATACTTCGTGGAACACACGACCTGAACGACCACCTGATCCAGTTGTTTTTAAATTCCAACCAGCAGTGAGTCCGTTAGCAGTTGCTTCTTGAGTATTAATACCAACTGTGTTTGCTAAATCAGCAGCTGATAGGTACTTTGGCTTACCTGCTTCTTCGTCAACATTTGTCCATAGTGCCATTTTGTTTCTCCTTAATAAGATTTGTTTGAGTTTGGCAAGTGTAACTTGTAGCCAGTGTATTCAACACCGCTACCCTTCTTAGAAGCACCGCCCAATTGCCTTGCTCCTGATTTAGCTCCAGCAGGTCTGCCACGACCACGCTTTACAGCTGGTTCTTTAGATTTAGAATCGTCATCTTCTTTTCCTTCTGGATCATCATAAGATGTTCCATACTTACCTTTGTGTACATAACGACCATCTTTAAATTCCATCTCGAGCATCATAGCGAATTCTTTGAATGTTTTCATAGTTTCCTCGTTCGTTTCTTTTTTGCCTGTTAGAAAACGACCAAGATTTTTTAGATCGCTTTTAACTCCAGGTTTATCTTTTAAATAACTTTTGTCGGCAACATCATCGCCTTGTTTTGGTGTGTCATATGCGCCACGCTTCTTTAAAAAGTTGGCAACAATTTTATGACCACGAGATTCTTCAATCTCTTCTTCAACTTCTTCTGTCTTCATTTTTGCTGCTTGAGCAGCTTTTTCTTTAGCCATTAATGCAGCAACTTTACTGAGTGTTTGCGCATCAGAAGGTGTCAACTTTGGTTTTTGTGGAGGAATATATCCTTCCTCAACTTCTTCTTTAGTTAAACGATCAATCGCTTTATTAACATTGTCTTGACGCTTCCAAGATTTAGTTTTATAATCATTAGCAATGTTAGTGTTAGCATCCTTCATATCTTGTTTTCTGGATGTCTTGGCACGATTATCGAAATCTGCTGCAATTTTTTTAGAAATTGCTGAATCAAATGATGCTTTTTTAGCATACGAACCAAGAGTTGCTTTTGAAATCTCATCAATTGATTCAACTTCTTCTTTAACACCTTTCTTGGCTGCATAGTATGCACCAAGTGCCATTTGTTGGCGTTCTTTTTTACTCTTACCTGCGAACTTAGGATTTTCGCTGTGAACAAAATCAGATATCCACTTACCTGCGCCATCAGAAACTTTTAAAACTTCTTCTAACTCTTGTTCTTCGTTCGTTTTGCCGAAGTGACTTTGTTTTAACTTGTCTGGAATTGATGTAAATCTCTCATGTCCTTGAATAGTTCCATACTTTTTCTGTTTAGTATTTTGTAATGCTTTGCGAGCCAAATCTCTGGCACGGCTCATCGGACTGTGAACAGCTCCAGATTTATCAGTAATATTACCTTTGGTGGTTGTATATGGACCATCGAATGGTGGCTCAGTAGCTTCTTTCATGTCATCACATTCGCACTCTACTTTACCGCAAACTTTGCATGGTGTCTCTTCTTCTTCTTTTCGAAGCAATTTAAAATCATGAGAATCGATCTGACCATTTTTGTTCTTATCGATCTTGTGCTGTTTGCCTTTAAGTTGTTCTTGCATTTCTGCGTATGATTCGAATAATGATTTCATTATTATCCTGCCTTGTTTAAAGTTGATCTAAGCATCCAAGCATGTTTGCTGTGTGCTGCCATTCTGTCTTGAAGATAGTTAGATAACCCATCCTCTTTTTGCATATTTGCCAACTCAAATCCTTGCTTTAAGGAAGCCATTACCAATTCGTTTGCGCTCAGTAAATCAGATAACATTCCAGTGCAATCTGTTGGAGTAATTACTGAAGTATCTGGAACAGTTCTATACTTGTCAAATTCTAAAAGAGTGTGGATAGCACGACCCTTTATTTGACGAATATGTTCTGCTGTAGTATCGATACTTCCATATACTTCTTGGTAGATATCACCAAAAAACTCATGGAACATAGGGAAATATTCTCCCTCTACATTCCAATGGTAGCCTTGTGCTTTTGTGTACATAACGAAACTATTCGCCAGTACCACTTTCATTTGTTCTACGAGCATTTCCATAAGTATATTTATCCCTTTTATCTCTTCTTAATTCCGTGTTTTGCGTTTGGAGATGCTTTTGCAGCAAGTTTATGCATACGCTTGGCTTCAGTTTCCCTAACACGATTAGCCATTTTCATAGCCAATCTGTTAATTACGCTTTGGAACTGAGGATTGTGTAACACTCTTTCAGCTCTCTCTTTGTCGCTAATGCTCATTTGACCCAATGGTTTCTTAACAATCTTTTGTTTCAGAGTTCTCATGGCCAAACGCTTGGCTCTTTGATTAATTCGCTCTGGAGTAGATTTAGTCTTTAAACGAATCTTTAACAAACGACCACGCTTTGTAGAACCTCTGGCAAATCTTACCTTAGATTTGAGTCTTTCTGCTCTAGAAAGAACTTCCATAATTGGATCATTGTCTTGCTCGATTTCAAACTCTTCTCCTGTTTCTTCATCAACAAGAATAAGTTCGCTATCGTCATACTCTTCCAACATATCTTCTAAGTCAGCGTATTCATTGACCATCTCATCAATTTCATGCTCCTCAAAGAATGGATCAAATGGAGGAGTTCCACCAACAGTCAAAGTTGCAGTATCTGCCTTTGGCTTTAGTACTTTCTTTTTGGCTTCATCAATACCACTTCCATGAAACTTATTAGCAATATGCATAGCCATCTTTTCATGCTTTTCTTTTGGCACATTAGTACTTCTCAAATAGTTTAAAGCTGATTGGTGGACTTTATTATCATCTCCAGCATCACTATTATAAGGAGCATGTTCAGAGTTTGTCCAATTATTAAAGTGGTGATCAACTTCTGATTTTGAAACTTCATCTAGTTGTTCAACTTCTTCTTTGTTCATCAAACGAACTGTAGCACGACCAATCCCATCTACATCTTTTTGGGTTGGAACTCCAGGTTTACTAATTTTCTTTTTTAGATATGATTTAACTGTTGATTTATCCAACTCATCAATCTGCTCAACTTCTTCGTTTTTAACTTTAGAATATTCTTTGTCAAGATCTAACTTACGCTGTTGAACTGCTTTCTGATCAACATCTTTGTTCATTGATAGTTGTTGTAATACTTTATTTTTTTCCTGATAATCTTTATGTACATTAGCAGGATTCAATTTAGATTCACCAAGATATGGCCAACCTGACTGTTTAGTTTGTGGTTCGCTTTCAACTTCTTCTGGTTGCTCTTGTTTTGGTTCAGCTTTTTCTTTACCAATCATTGATGTCTGAGTAAGAACCCACGCTTCATAAGTTGGTTTCTTTACATCTTTTCCAACCAACTTTCTAAATTCTGCTCTTCTTGCTTTCGCAGCATCAATCTTTTTCTTTAACTCAGGATCAGCTTTTATCAACCATCCTGGGCGTAAATTATGTTCTGGCTTGTATCCCTCACCAAGTTCTTCTCTTGATTTTAAATAATCTTTTACGCAAGTAATATAATCTTGGGCAAGAGTAATCTTAGACTGAACCCACTCAGGCATATTCTCATATGGAGTCAACATCATAATCAACTCTGTTGAGCTACGAGCAATAGTCTGCAGTTGTGTTCTTGCCATCGCACCTTCGTAGTCGTACTCACCTTTGTCGATGGTATCAACTGCTTCATCAAGGATATCGATTAACTCATCAAGTTCTTCTTTAACTGGAACGCAGTTCGGAACTTTCTTTCCGTTCTTCATTTTCATTCCAACTGCAGTATAACCTGTCCAACAAGCATCTTTTAAATCACCAGTGGATTTTTTAATTTCTTCTTTTAATCTTTTGGCTAACTTATCAATTGATGCAGACATAGATTTAGATCTCTCTTTGTCTGCTTCAGGAGAATATGGTTTGTTCTTTTGTTTTTGATAGTACTCTGCATCTGCTTGTTGCTGTTTCGCACGAACATCTGCACCTGCTCGCCACTTATCGAGAGCACTCATCTTTGGTTTCTTATCTTTAACTAAACCACCTTGAGCTCCACTGGCTGCAAAATTAATTCTATTTGGGCGGATTTTATGGCTTTTAGTTTTTCCAGTAACTGGATCTACATGTTGGTGAACTACATAATCAGAAGCATAAACATCTTCACCAAGTTGATACTTAACTTTTTGACGACGGAGTGTGTCATTTACATCAAAAGGTTTTTGCATAGCAAACCCAGTGGCAACATGTTTTGGTTCTGTTTTCTTTACTTCAGAATCAATATCAGATTCAGTTTGTTTGGTAGTTGTCTTTGGTTCTTCAGGTTTCTTATAATCAACTGCTGATTCTTGACCCATCTCAACAGGTGGTTCAGTCATAGTAGCAGTCTTGATGAAATCTTTGTAACGAAGCATAACTCGTTTAGTTTCTGGATCATTTCTTAATTTGTCGTTTGCCATAGTACCCTCTGTGTTTAGAGATTCTGCAACCTCTCCCTTACCTTTTTCGTAATAATCTGCCATTAACATTTGTAATTCGTGACCATGACTATCCCAATAGTCCATGTGGTGTAAGAACTCGCCGATTCGCTCAAGAGATTCTTTTGCTTTCATATGAGCATGAATCCACTGTTTAACTTCTGATTGGATTGGTGGTTTCATTTGTTCTAAATGTGTGTCACCAATTTGCATATATTCGTCAGTGTGTTTCAGTGCATTGAGAACTGCCACACCATCTTTGATCAACCCACCCTGATACTTAGCAATCGTTTGTTGAAATGCTTTTGCTGCATCAGATGCGTGGTGTAAATTTTTAGTAGTATAACCTTTGAAACTAATTTCTTCAGGAGCATATCCACCTGGGATATCTTCTTGTACTTTCTTCAGTTTCTTAAAATCATCTGGTCTAAGAATACTCTTTGCCAAATTATATTTACTTTTCTTGTTTATAACATCTTCAACTACAGTTACTTTATCAATCCACTTCTTGGATAAAACACCTGATTCATTTACTACTGTTATATAATTTGTGCCACGATCCATAATTTCATAAACACCCTTGTCGTCTTGAACTTTATCTCCAACATTGAAGATTTCTCCAGCAACATATTGTTCACGAATTGAAGAGCGAGTAAACTCAACTACTTCTTTTAATGCATCTAGACCAATACCTTTACGCACTTCATTCATTAATCGACGCGAATCATGCTCGGTTAGTGTATGTGGTAATCCTTTTTTAAAGTCTTCAAACTTACCAGACTTGGCTGACTCGCACATCCTCAAACCAGAAACACCAGAAGATAAATCGCTATCTGGATCTATACTTCCTGTTGATACAACTTTAATAGATTCAAAGGTAAACTCTTTGGTGTTCGCTTTGTTTAATTGTTTTGTTACATCGGCGACTTTATCTTCACCAACAACTACAACTAAATTTTTGTACTTCTCATTTAATCGTTTGGCCAAGGAAACAAGTGTTGGCTCTGTAGTTTCTTGGAAGTTCGTTCCTGGAAACATACGATTTAAAAAGTATACTTTTCGATCTACTGAGAGGGGATTATATTTCTTATCTTCGTTTGCAGAAGCATAGATGGTGTAGTCAGCTGAAGAACCAGCGACTGTTTTAACAGCTTTTACTAGGTGTTCGTGAACCGATGTAGGTGGTTGGAAGTCGCCGTAAGCGACCACGATTTTACTACAAGGTAACTCTTTGATTAACTGTTTAAAATTCTTCATCTTTATCCATCTATAAAATATAACTTACTCTTTATTTATGTCCCATACCATTTCTAACATCATGGTACATTTGGTCTTTTTGTTTACTACTCATGCTTGACGGAGCACCAGCATGAAATTCTTTTTTATTACCTGAAGCAGCATGTTCGCGCATCTTACTTGCCGAGATGCCAGTTGTTCCCTCGGCATCAGGATCTCTTTCACCTGAGGAATGAACTGTTATGGATTTAAAATTATAGTGACCATGACCAGATTCTTTACCATTATATTTGTTTAATAATGTTTTCATTTCTTCATGACGATCAGAACCAGCAACAACATGTAAATGTTGAACACCTTGCTTATGCATTTCTGCAGCGTGGTGTAGAATTGTTGGTGATTCTTTGCTTGCTGCTTTTACATTAGTTCCTGGAAATGCATTCTTAGCATGTTTAACTTTTTGTTCAGCAGTAAGAGGATTCTTCTTAGCATCTTGGCTATGAGAAACAACCAATTGATGCGATGCGTTATGTTCTTTGGCAACTGAATGTAGTTTATTAACAACTGCTTCATGCCCAGAAGTAATTGGGTTCATGCGACCAAAGGCAAGAACTCCGTGTTTCTCGTCAGCTTCTACTAGATATTCGGTAAATGATTTCATTAGCAATCCCATGCTCTTCTTGACCAATAGTTGGCAGAAGTTTTGTCTGTTAAATTACCCTGACCACCTGAACGAGCACAATATGATTTCTTTCTGGCAGGAATATGTTTTTTAATACTTAATGTTTTATCGCCGAAGTTTACCTTCTTTGCTTTTCCATCTCCGTCTGGATCTACAAACACTTTAGATTTCTTAACATCACCAGCCATAGGTTTATTAAGTGGAACAGTCTTACCTTTATAGGTAGCTTCTTCTAGATATTCTTTGAATGTTAGCATTTTATTTTGTCGCAAATCTTGGGTTGTTTAAAATTGAATTAGAGACTTTAACAGGAACTAATTTAGTTGCAGGTCTCATTTTTCCTGTTGAATCTTTCTGTTGAAGAACAATACCTTCTCCTTGGGATTTCTTACCATCAATAGATGTTTCCATATCTGGATGTTCAACACCTTTTAATACATGCTCAGTGGCTTGTCCTAAGTGGTGTCGTATTTGTAACGATCTTTCAAAGTGCTGCACATTATCATCAACATGAGATTGTAGGGATTCAAATTTGGCTTTAGTTTTTTGTTTACCAGCTTCAGTTTTTAATTTACCTGCTGCCTTTTCACCCTCATCATTTAGATGTTTCTTATAACCCTCAATAGAAGCTGTTTCACCACGACGAGTAGTTCTATTTAAGTAGGTGTTAAAGTGTCCACCTTTTTTAATATCAATATGTTCTGGTGTAAGGTGTTCGTTTGTATGTTTCTTCAGTAAAGATTTTGCTGCATCAATATGTTTCTGAGTTGCTTCTCTATCTTTATCTGAATAGGTAGAAGGATCTGCCTTATACTCATGCTCAGGAACAAACACATTAGGACTCTTACTTAATGCTTCGTTAGAAACACCATGAGCAACACCTTTAGTTATCTCAGTATGAATAGCGATACCAAGAGGTGCTTTAGTTTTTGCTTTATAGGTAATTCTATTTGGAGTGGTGCTAGTTGTTTGACCAGACTGAGATCCAGGTGCCTCAGGAGTATGTAATAAATCTCCCTGAACATGGTGTCCTTTATTGACGAACTCGTGTCCATGTTTTAGAAGATGCTTTAAAGAAGCTGCATATTCTGGAGCGTGACCGAAGTGTGTATCTATTTCTTCAGGAGTTCTGGCGATAACACCTCTAGACATTCTATGCTTGTCGGAAATACCAATACCTTTGTTATCATGTATAACATGAACTGAAGCACCACCATCAGTCTTCAACGATGCTCCGACTGGGCTTGACTTACCCATTCTCTTATTATGAAATTGTTGTAGTAATTCAACTGCAGTTTTTGTATGTTCAGGAGCTTCGTGTGGTAGATCTTTAGTATGTGTTAGATGTCCCAACATCTCATCATCAACTGAGGTTGCTTCTTTTAAAAATTCTTTAAATTGTAGCATATTAATCCTCAAACTTATGATTATCTAACTTGGCTGTCATAACACGACCTTTATGTGCGCCAGAACCTGTCTTAGCACCAAGAGTCATAACATTCTTTGGCTTACCACCTTCTTTTGGTGTGCCTTTGATAACGATATTATTTGCACCACTATGGGAAACATGTAAGTCAGTAAAATTGTCAGTATGTTTTTTACCCATACCAGCCATTGGAATTAATTTATGATTCGCTGATCCATCTGCTTGAACATGAGAATGTGCAATCCAATGTTCAGTTACTGTTTCAGGAGAAGCCACTGAGTGAATTAATTCGCGTAGTTCTGCGTCAGATTTTTTCTTCAAGCCACCAGCAATATCGCTAGTAACTTTCTTAGTTGTTTCGTCAGCACTTTCTCTTGCTTGCTGAGAACGCTGTCTAGCGAGCATTTCATTTTGTTGTGGAGTGCCGTGTTCTGCATTGTTTATATAATCTAGATACATACCTAGATGTTCATGCATAGTTTTTTCTTTGCCTTCTAATGGCTTAACTTTATGCTTGGCAGATAATTCTTTATGAAGAGATTTAGCACCGAGGATTTTCTTTCCTTTAGCATCAACTCTATCATTAACACCCATCTCGTCAATCTTTGTTTGAATATTTCTTGTGTCGGCTGAACCTGTATAACCAAGTTCATCCATTTTCTTTTTGTGTTCTTGTTGATGTTTGTCGAGCGAACCACTGTCTAATCCAGCATGTTGCTCCATTGTATCTAAACCCATATTGGCTAGATTTGCTTTGGCTGTATATCCATACTTATCAGACCAAGCGACATGACCAAACACTTTTGGTTTACCATCTTCACCAAGAATTTTCTTTCCATCCTTACCAACTTTATGAATCTCAGTCATACTATCACCTTTAGCATTAGGATCGTGTATGCCTGTTGTCTTTTGATGGTCGCCGTTTATCTTCTCACCCTTTTTATTTACTTTGTCTGGGTTTGATGTCCAGTAACTATTACCGTGAACAAATCCTTCGCCTGATGGATATTTCTTTTCTATAACCTTTTTCTGCTCAAGATGCATCTCATAGGCATGCTTATTGATTTCTTGATATGCAGCTTCTCCGACTTTCTTACGAAGTTTATCGTGTACTTGTTGGGGAGTTCCTGCGTGGTCAGGATTTTCTGACTCGGATCTGTGGTGAGATGGTAAGTGGAAGTCTGGATGCTCTGGGTCTTGATGCCACCCACCCTTTGTGTCAGGATGCATGTACCCAGCTTTGATGATTTCGTACAGCTTACCCTTGTCGTCTGCTTGGGTATCTTTACCAGCTGTATCTTCTACTAGAAATTCTTCCCTGAGGAAGTCTTTGAACTTTAACATAGGTTTCCATCCACAAATGTAATAACTTTATTATACTTGCAAATCAAATTAATAGCAAGTATATTAGACTAACTTATTTATAGTTATTATACTTGCGTTCCCATGTTAATATTTTCCTGAACAGGAGTGGGATTACCTCGTTTCGTCTGTCATCCTTGTAAACTCGTTGGATTCCAGAGAGGTTTTTGGAGTAGTTTTTGGCGTTTGGTTTTCTTAGAATCTCTGCCACAGACATTGTTGGTCGTTTCATTTTGAAGTCTAGAAAGATGCAATGAGCATACGCTTCTATCTCATCACGACCAGCATGGTATTCTCTGTTGTCGTCTATACGCTTTTTACCAGTACGCTTATATTTGACTTTGCTGGCTGAGAAATCTTCATGTTTACCCATGTACTGTCTGCAGTGGATCAGTTCATGCATTGCGACTTGAATACAACGATACTTAAACCNATGCCAATTGTTATCNGTAAAGTCNAAGTTCTTAAACTTTAAATCATCATATATGTCCAACTCAGAGGTATTCTTATCTATTGTGTACCAACCTCCAACTGCAATATTATTNCCNAGTTTCTTCTCTGGCTTATAATTNATTGAGAATCTCCACTTTTTAAAGTAGTTCTTNAGACCAGTTGGATTGTTTCTGTATTTGTCTAGATCGGAAAAGACTTTTGCTGGTACAAATTTTGCCCTGAANGGACGCTCCTCAAAGTTCAACATATCTACAAAATCAATGTTTAAACTTTGAATGAATTTCATACATCACCCAAATAGTGATTCCAAATCGACAGCTTGCTTGGACTCAAAATGTTCATCAAACATCTCCTGTGCTTTACTTGGGATTGATGGATCGTGGTTAGTTTTAGTCTTCAACTCAGTTAAGTATCCAGTTGGCTTTTGGTTCGCCAAATCAACATAGTGTTGGGCGATTACCTTTCGGTCAAACTGTTTAATGAGTTCATAGTTATTTAGTTGAATCTGTCTGTAGTCAGCTTCTGGCATGTTACAAAAGTTAGTGATCGCTTCCCCATATTGTTTTGGGGTGGACGACTTTTTAATCATACAATAGTTAATTCCAGCCTTTAAAACTACACCCATACCCTCTTCATTGTTGGATACCCCATAGTTTATAGCGATAGGAACAGTACCAATACGCATAGCATCGATAACAACCCTGTTGAAGTGCTCACCAAAGGTATTAGACCAAGATGGATCGACCAAAAACTTGGAAGTTGCAAGGATTTCATCACGCTTCGCACCTGAGATAAATCCAAGGTACTCAAAGTTACCTGAGTTTTCAGCATTTTCCCAAATACGCTTACCCAATCTATCCTCGCTTACATCTGGATCATAGTCCTTTGTGGCATAATATTCTTCTTTACACTTATCTTTCGACATCATGTACGCTGCTTCAATACCATAACCACCGACTAGGGTTTTCACTGACTTCATATAGGGAACAGCACGAATCAAATCATCGACACGCTTCCAGCGTTTAAATGTCTGAATAGAAAGTAACTTGTTTTCACGCTGAGCAAATGGAGGTGTTTCTGGAACACCAGCGATATCCTGTGGGTTGAGAATCAAAGCACGAGGAACATTCATAAAGTCAGCCGAGTCATATGCTGCTGGATGGACACAAGCCAAACCAGAGAAGTGTTTCTCGAACAACTGAATCCAAGGATAGAGTTTCTTTAGATTCGCATCGTGAATAATTGGAACTTGTTTCGCTGTAATCTGCTCAACCATTGGAAGCCAGTCAAGATTTTGTTCTGTGTCTTTGTTTTTAAATCCAAAGATGGATTGCCAAATAACAATATCATGTTGGTTGGCATCGGCAATAAACTTATCAATAGATTCTTTAAGTAGATATGAATAATATGGAGCAATCCAACCATCGCCTTGATGAACAGGATAACCTGAACCAACACCAATCTCATAACCATCTTTCAATGGCGCATTCATGTCAGGTTGTTTCAAAGTTTTGGCTGGCTTGAGGTAAGCAAATGTCACCTCATGACCAATTTCTTTTAGACCAGCCATAAGATGTTCGCAGTGATTAATAATACCTCCAAAGTTATTGAAGGTGTGCATTACCATCATAATTTTCATAGTGTTTCCTTAACCAAAAAATTCATCAAGAGTTGTCGCTGCTGCATTTGGGTGATACTTTAAGAGTTGTTCGCGACCAAGTTTGGCTTCGCAATAATCATACCACTCTTTATCTTCCCACATTCCTGGACTAATACCATTCCAAAGTTTTCTTTGTTCAGGATGCTCAGGATTTAGTCGACGAGATTCAACATAATCATAACGAGTATCTTCATACTGTTTAGATCCCAACTCAAGCATCTTCTCACGGAAATAAACTACCAATGATACACGCTCAGAACCTTCGGCACATTCAATAGGAGTGTTACCATGCATAACTTCGTGATTGTTAATTAGAAGCAAATCTCCTGGACGAACATTCACTGCTACACGATATTCAGGTGCAATCAAATAACCACCTGTGTAGTTACCATCATTGGATAGTGTTAGTAGATTTGATAGACCAGTGTTTAAATCGCCAGCATCATAGTGTGCTGCAGTTCTAAATGTTTTATTCACAGTGATAGTTGTGAAGGGAGTTTCTGGAACCAAGAATGCTGGATCTACTTTACCTGCTGCTTCCATTTGATTATTATAACGCCATGGTAGCAAATCTTTAAAACCTTTAGCCAAGTGTTGTAGGAATGGATAAGACATCTTAAACTTATCAAAACTGTTTGCAGTATAAGAAGTGGCACGACCATAGGGAATACGAGGATATCTATCAAACCAACCAGCGATACCTGAATTAACAGCAGTACCATAGGTAGTTAGACTCATCATGGTCATAACTTCTTCAGTGGACTTTGCTCGCTCCTCACGATTCAATGGTTTGATAGAATCTAACCATGCTTCGAAGTCAAACTGACCACCACGATAGCGAGAGATAACCCAGACATTATTTTTGCCTGCCCCACCAGCACGCTTTTTATCTTCAAGTGTTGGATACTTGGCACGGATTGCATCAATAACATCTGTCTCATCAAGTGAAGCATTTCTATTGGCAATCAATGCTGATGTCATTTCATCTTGGTAATTAGTAACCCACTCACGACCTTCGTCAGTTGCGATTACACCTTCTTTGATGCCCGACGCAATACCCCTGTTTTCCGTTCGGGTTGCTGCTTCGCGTAATCCTTGATAAGCCATTTGCTGTTCTTCTTGCGTGAAAAAGTTTTTACGGAATTTAAAAACGATCCTGTCTTCTCCATAAACTTCTTCAGTTCCTGGGGGAAGTGGCATATAAACATCGCAGTCTTCTTCAACCAAAATATCATAATGTCTCTCATCTAGAAACTTCCCCACCAAATCTGTGCAGTCATATTTTCTGTCCGCCACAATTGTCTTTACCATACTTTCTCCTAAAACTTAAATCCTTCAAATTCTTCTGACTTAATTCGTTTACCAAAATCACTCTTATCAAAAACTGGTCCAGTATCTTGACCAGATTCAGAAATATTTTGCTGAGCCTGTGCCTCAAGATTATACAGTTTCATCTTAGAACGATCAACCCCAATAACAAACTTTTTGTAATATGCAGGATCACCATAACGATTTTTCAACTGCTTCACTAATAGTTGATTCAACGCTTCAAGTTCTTCAGAAGAAATCAAAGCAAACATAAAGTCAACTGTTGCTGGCAAACCAAACGATTCAGAAGTGTCTGTTAGTTCTACATCTGTGTTAGAGAATCCCGATCGAGTTGTTTGTGTAGCTGATAAGATAGGAACTGCATATTCAACTGCCAATCCCCTCAACTCTTCTGCGATGCTCTTAATATATGTATAAGAATTTACATTCGCCCCTTGCTTCATTCTAGAAGAAGAACAGATATTCAAGTAGTCAATAATAACCATATCTGGAACAAACTTTTTCTTTTGTTTCAATTCTTCCATCAATGCTTTGAAGTGCCCAGCGTGAGCACCAGCAGTTGGATATTCTTTAATGATTAATTTTCCCTGAGTCTTTTTAGATACTTTACTGAAACGACTTGAGTATAAATCCTTGTCGATTATCTTCAGTTCGTCCATACCAATGTTCATTAAATTAGCATCGATACGCTCAGCGATTCTTTCCTCAGCCATCTCCATAGTAATATAGAGAACATTCTTACCTTGCATTAATGTTGATGCTGCCACATGACACATAAACAATGATTTACCAACACCAGTGCCAGCCAAAACTACATTCAAGGTTTTCTTTGAGAGTCCACCTTTGGTGATTTTGTTAAACATGTCCAAATCAAAAGGAATCTTTTCTTCGACCCTGTGATAAAAATCATAGCGATCGTCATAATCTTCAATATAATCATGCCCGACATGGTTATCAAAAGAAACGGCAAGAGCATCAGAGAGTATAGAAGGAATTGAGTCCTTGGTGTGTACCTTATCTCCGCCATCAATAATTTTAATCGAGTGTAAAATCGCATTATAAACTGCCCTATCTCTACAAAACTTTTCAGTTTCACCAAGTAGCCAATCTACATTGGTTTCTTTACTTGTTAAATCATTGATATAAACTTCATACTCAGGAATGTCTTTATCATTTAAATCTGTTCTGTTACCAATCTCAATCGCAAGGATTTCTGCCGTGGCAGGTTTGTTATAATCTAGAAAGAACTTGATCAACTGAGAAGCAATCACTGCTTCTTTACGATCAGAAAAATAATCTGTTCTTAGAAATGGAACTACCTTACGACAATATTCTTCATTGTGAATCAGATTCGATAATATCGTTTTCTCTATTCTCATCAACTCCGCCTGTATATACTAAATTATTTTTATCGGCACCATAGATAACCAATTCTATTAGAAAATCTCCAAGTTCCTTTTCAAAGGCAACTTTATCATATTCTCTACCATGGTCATCATGAACTTCATAATCAAAATTAACTTTAAGTCGATCTTCCTCAGGTTTTTCTTCAAAGGAAACTTTGCCATATGAGAATATTATACCTGAAAACTCTCCCTCTGTCAATTGCATCGCAACGACACCATCTTTCTCAAGAGTTTTATGTGGTCTTACAATCATTCTTCGTCATCTAATTCTGCAAGTTCTTTATCAATATCCTCATCTTTCATGTTGAGAATGTCTGTTGTTGCAACTTGATATTTGTTTTTCACAAAATTAACAAACGATTTTTGCATAAGGATTGGCATCCAGAAATCTTTAGTATCTGTATCTCTGATACGATATTTCTTGTCATCAATCTCACCTGATTCTTTATCTACCTTTTGATACCAACCATTACTTGGTTTGATAACATGTCCTGACTCAAGAGCAATGTCAAGTAGACCAGACCAACGACTGATACCACCATCATGAGATACAGTAACAGGAATTTTAGATTTTTCTTTAACATATCTTGACTTCTCTACATTGATAATAAAATTATATCCAACAACTTCAGTTCCTTCTTTCTCTTGCTGACGACCAATAATAAAAATATTGTCAGCTGAATAGTAAGAACCTGTTCCACCACCAACGATGGCTTTCGGGAACATACCAATTTCCATATAAGTGTGATTAACAACAACCAAAGGAATATCCTTTAAGTTTAAGTGTGGTGTAATCATACGGAATAAACTCTTCATCTGTTTCGCTCGACTCATATCGGCAACAGATTTACCTTCAAGTGCATCCTCAACTTCTTTCTTAGAAGCCAAGTTACCAATCGAATCAATAACAATAATCAGGTGGTCGCCACGCTCTACACCCTCGAGCTGTTTCATAATGTCAAATTTTAGTTCCTCAACATTAGTGAGAGGGGTGTGAATAACTCTATTTGTGTCGATACCAAAACTATCAAAGTAAGACTGAGGAGTGCCAAACTCTGAATCATAAAATAACAAAGCAGCATCTTCATATTTGTCCATGTAAGATTTTGCCATCAGTAAACTGAAAGCAGTTTTAAAATGTTTTGATGGACCAGCCCACATTGTAACTCCTGGGGTAAGTCCACCATCTAAACGACCTGACAATGCCACATTAATAACTGGCACTGTAGTTGGAATCATATCCTTCTTTGTGAAGAATTTTGATTGTGAAAGAATGTCTGAATTCTTAATTGTAGAATTCTTTTTGATTTTATCTAATATGCTCATATGTTCTCCAAGTAACTACTATTATTATACTATGTATATGTTTGCAAGTCAAGGATTATTCTTGCTATGTGGTACATCAAATACAAAGGTAACTCTAACTTCATCGCCAACATTCTCAGATCCGTGAGGGAGTTTATTGTTAAACCAAAGCAATGTTCCTGGATTGACTATGAACGATTCGTTGCCGACTGTATATTTGTATTTTCCTTGTATAGATAAATGGTATCTATCTTTTGTCTGATAGTAACTACCTATGTCTATGTGTTCGCCGACTTTTCCACCAACTGGTAATGACAAGAAACCACAACGAGAAAATCTTTTGAAGTTTCTTTTAAGGAATGCAACTATTTCTGTGTGTCTATCGTATGCTGGTGTTTTAATACAATACTCTGTATCTCCAACATATTGATCGGGTGTATCAACTGCTCCCATAACTAATTGTAAAACACCTGCTTTAATCTCAGGAAAACCAAATTCATTTTGAACAGTGTTAGTTCCTTCGATTGATTTCTCAGCACCCCAATCTTCAGGATACTTCTTTAGTTGGTTTAATATTTTACCAACATTAATACCTGTTTTTATGATTCTAATGTTATCCAAAGAAATCCTCCAATGTTGACTGCTCTTCAACATTCCAACGCAAAGGTTCAATGACAATCTGAAGTGCGTCAAGGAAAACCTTTTGAAATTGTTTATCGTAATCTATAAATCTATGTAGGTCTAATTCCTTAGGCAATTCCTGAGCGAAGGAAATAATATCCTCTTGTATTCTATTGGGTGTTCTGAGATACACGAACTTAATCTTATCACCATCTCGAATCGGTTGATATTGTTTTTCTAATCCCATCTCTTTAATATAGTGATTAAACAATAAAGCACCACGAACATGGATTGGTGTTGACTTACGATAGATTGTAGAACTTGCTTTATATTCCCGTGTTCCATTTACAGTTCTTGGGAAAGAAATCTCTTCAACAGACAACTTATTAAACTCATCGCGGAATTCGTTAATATATCTATGTAGTTTACTTTGATCGCCATCAAGAATAACTTTGATAGAGTCTTTAAGTTTGTTACGAATTACTTGTGGGGTAGAAGACTTAACCATCTCTAGACCCATAACTTTAATCTTTGGCTCGGCGAATTGAACACCCTCAGAATTATGAACATTCATAATGTAGCGTTTCTTGGCAGTCCAGATTGCCTTGTCGGCAAGAACCTCTCGCTTCATCTGCATCTTCTGAGAATATGCATTCATATATTCAGCAAGTTCTTGATAACCTTTGTCGATGAATGGTTGGAAAACTTCCTCGCAGATTTTATCCATATACTTAATCTTCTGTTCAGTTGTCTTACCTTCACAAGTTTTCTCTACCAGAGTTTCGAGTGTTAGATAGATTGAGTCAGTATCAATCGCAATAACATAATCTTTATTCTTGGTTGTCATGGTCTTGTTCATGAACGCATTTAGTTTGTTGGCCATCCAACGAATAGACAACTGACCAGAAGTCGTAATACCCTCTGCCATTCTCAGGTCAAAGTAACGGAAATACTGGTTACCCATAGCACCATAAGCAGAGTTTAGAGCAATCTTCATTGCCATCTGCAGGTTATTAAGTCTTGATATTTCTTTCAGAAGATGTTTCTTGGACTTATCGTTTTGATACTCTTGTTCAATCTTCAACATCTGTTTCTTGTACTTGCTTCGGTCGGCATACATCTTTCCCATCAACTCAGGCATAAACCCTTGTTTATCTTTACGATAGCAAACACCATTAGCAGTCATAGCAACATCTTGTTCTTTAATACGACTTGTATCATATTTCTGTTCAAGAAGATAATCAACTGTTACAGTTTCTCTTCCCTCTAACATAGTTTCTGGTGAGATATTATATTGCATAATCAAGTGAGGATATAGACTGTTCAAGTCGAAGGAAGCTACCCACTTATGTAAACCAACAAGAGGATCTTTAACATAAGCACCTTCGAACTTGTCCCACTTCTTGTTACCAGAGTTCTGAGGAATTACTACACCACTATCACGCAAATGATTGTAGATGATAGCATCCCACATACGAACCTGACTGAACACATCCTCATAGTTAATCTTGGCATTATAAGCCATAACTAATTGAAGTTCAATCAACTTCATCTTGTCTTCAAGTTTGTCGACAAGTCTTACATCGTGAATGTTATAAGCAACAAACTTCTTCCAGTTTTTCTCATAGAAATCTTTGAAGGAAGCATACTCACTGTGATCGAGTTTAGTATCACCCAGTTCAACAAAGGCAATGTGGTCAAGTCGATATGACTCTTGAGCCTGATAGGTGTATTTTTTGTAGAGATCTAGGTAGTCTAACATAGCAACACCTTGAATGTCGTATGTCAATTCCTCGCTACCTTTCATGGTAACCTTGCGTTCGCTAATCAATTCCCAAGGAGAAATCTTTTTAGCATACGATTCACCAAGAACATTATAGATTCTGCGAATTAGATAAGGAATGTCGAAGAAGTTTATATTCCAACCTGTTACAACATCGGGACAGTTGGCTGACCAATAGAAAATAAATTCGCGAAGTAAAGTTGCTTCGTCTTCGTAACAACGATAGTCGACATCGCCAGAATTACCGATTGGCTTTCTACCAAAGGTGATGATGTCTTTTGTTTTATTATCTTGGAGTGTGATTAGAAGGATCTCTTCATTCGCAGTTGGAATGTCGGGGAATCCATTTTCTGTGGCAGTTTCAATGTCAATCGTAAACACTTTAATCTTGTCAGTGTCTGGAATAATCTCGCCACGATAGTTGTCGCTGATAAACTGAGCAACAAAATTATTGTTACCATAGATTTCAAATCCTTGAACTTCTTTATATCGTTCAATATAGTCTTTGGTATCTCGAATAGTTCCAGCCTGCAATGGTGCTACGAACTTACCCTCAAGTGTTTTGAACTCAGTTGGTGTTTTAGATGGAACAAAGATTGTTGGTTGATAATCAATTCTGTGTTTGAATGCATTACCCGAAGTATCATATCCTCGAACAAGCATTTTACTACCATATTGAACTACGCTTGTATAGAATTCCATTTATTTCCCATAAATTAGCATCATAATGTCCAAAGCACAATCATGTGTTGGGTGGTGTTTAATTACATTGTGTCTTTGAAATGTTGGATGAACGACATCACAATACCCACCCTTACCAGTGTCAGTCAACAAATCAACTGCTGTTCTTACATCACGCCAAACATAATACGGAGCAATCAGTTCTTGTTTTGTTGCCTTACATAAACTGTCTATCGCTGTTTGATCTAACGAACCTCGCGACCACATAGTTTGATCCTTCTCAGGAAATTTAGCCATGTAAGATTTAATAGCATTAATACCATCTATCGCTGGGAGATCCGTTGAGTAAACTGCCAGACTTGTTTTCTTAACATAGTCGTGCATGCCTGCCCACCAATCAAGTGTTCCTTTGTCTGTTGATCTTTTGTATTTTTCCATTTGTTCTCTTGCGTCGAACTTAACAAATAATGCTCGAGCGAGCAGGTCTTCATAGGTGTATTGCTCACCTATTTCAAAATGGATTATGGATGCTGATAGAATTACTGCTGTTGACTCGGCATCAAGAGTCTCGATATCAAACATAAACATAATAAAACTCCTAGGATATACATATATTATACCCTATTTCATAATAAAAGTCAAGGACTATTTAGAGGGTTGCAAGGATGCTTGCAGGGGCGATTTGAATGCCTGAACCGAATATCTTATGGTATTCGTTTACGAGGTTTACATCGGGCTTACAGTCGGCTGCAATAGCATTGCTGTATAGGGTTACATTACCATCGGCATAAGGCATATATGGAGCGATTGCAACACCCATTCCCTTTTCGGTTTTCTGAAGAATTATTTGGGCAGGATTTTTCACTTCATATAATCCATCTTTCCAATTAAAAAGTTCACCAATAATTTCTTCACCATTAATCATTTTAAATACTTTAACATCATTCATTATATTTCTTCCTGTTCAACTAAAAAATCTAAAAAAGATGCAGCTAAATCTGCATTCTCAAAATTCCTAACCACAGTGCTAAGAGTAAACACATTATAGCAAACTACCAAAATAGACTTGTCTTTCCAAATGGAAATCTTGAGTATCCAATCCTTCCTTCGGATCGGGACATATGTAACCATGTTTGGAAATACGCTTGCTTTTTTGTTCATCAAACTATTTAGTCTAATGAAAATTGGGGAGTTTCCTCCCCAATCGTTTACTTCTTTGGAGCTGTATATCCATTCACCCAATCCCAATCTTCATCAGTCATAGGGATCCAGTTAGTCATTTGCATTCTCCATATGCAGCCATTAACTTCTGTGCTTCCTTGTGTTTACCATTGCGAGCAAGATCGGCTGCTGCTTTTGCATAGCCGAGTCCCTTTAAACAAATATAAACTTTGCGGAAAAATGTTTTCATTTTGATTTCCTTGAAGCAGCAAGAAGTTTTTCTTTCTTATCTTCATTGGCAGACTCATTGAGTAACTGCTTTTCAGATTTAGAATTAACAGCAATCTTCTTTGGTTGTTTGTGTTCTGGAATTAATCTTTCCAAGAAAATCTTCAACATACCATTGAACATTTCTGCAGTCTTAACTTCTACTTCATCATTCAAAACGAATGATCTTGTGAAAGCACGATTGGCGATACCTTTAAACAAGAAGTTATCTTCTTGGTCTTCAGCTGCAATCTGACCACGAACAACTAATTTACCATCAGCAAGTTCAATATCAATGTCAGACTGACCGAAACCAGCAACAGCCAACTCAATGGTGTAGTTGTTATCGTCATGCTTCTTGATATTGTATGGTGGATAGTTAGGAATGTTCTTAGTCAAATCTTCATGCAACTTATTCAGTTGATCGAATTGCTTATCGAAACCAACAAAGAATTTATCAAAATCTTTAAACCCTGGACCAAATAGTGGTGTGAGTCCGTAAATATTTGAATTGTTTCCCATGGTTTCCTCCTTACTTAACGCCAACAGCTGCAAAGAAATCGTTAGTCGACTTCGCTACAGTTTTTGCGAAAGATGCTTGTGCATCAATATAAGTTTGGAGTTGTTTTGCGATCTTTTCGTCTGTGACAAATGTCTTAACGAATTGAGTTTTTGCACCAGAGATGGTGTCGATAGATGTGTTTAATGCTTGTAACATATAGTTCTCCTATTAAGCGAGTTAAATTAAAAATGATATCCCGAAGGCATATCAACTGGTTACGGTATCCAGCGATGTCGTATTGTCACATCCGCTTTAAAACACTTCGTACTTAGCGGTCCTAAGGTGAAGTCAAATCTATGCTGCTGGTACTTCCGCAGTCTTTTCTTTCTCAGCTTCCATAGCGACCACTTGTGGCTCGCCCTGTTGCTTAATTTTATTTATAACTGAAACAACTTCTTCGAATGGATGCTTACCCAATACACGAAGAATCATATTGCATTCGTCAATACTCAATTCAAGTTTGATCATTTTAAACTCCTGTAGAATTATTTAGTGGTAACTTTCTTACCGATATTATATTTAGGGACTAAATCCCACTCATTTTTCTCTTTGTATGCCACAACTTTAATCTGCGACAGAGAAACTTTTGGTTCTGCTTTAGATGGATTAACTATATCAAGCAATCCCCAATCTGCTAGCAAACCTGCCACTGTATTCCTACGCTCAACATCATTGGATGTTATATTGGATTCTTTGCCATCCAATGCAAACAGTTCCTTGAAGTGAACGATAAAATACCTACCCTGTTTGTGCAGGATATGGCATGATTGATATAACTTTTGTTCTTTTCTGGAAGCAATCCCGATTCGGGTTAGGGTTTCACGAATTTTCAAAAAGTTATCTGGTTCTGGTAACAGAACTTCCAGCATAGAATCTGGAGTCCAGTCATAATATATCATCTCGACAGTCATTATTTTCCACCTTTGTATAATTTTTCTTCTATCATCTTAATCTGTTCNGGGGTGAGAATGTCNACGATCTCTCTCGCCCTTTTACTAGAATATTTATAATATTCCATGATTAGAAGAAGTGTTTGACTGTCTGCTTCTTTCTTATGCCACTTGGAAAAACGCTTCTTCTTCGAGATTGTATTTAGGAAAAAGTCGTTCTGCCATACCTTTGGGATCCCAGAATGTTGGTTCATCTCATTCGCCATCATAACTGTGTCGGCAAAATAGGATAACCCACGATTCACCATGAAGGGAACATAATCCTTTTCGTTTAGTGGATCTTCACGAATAAGGTCTTTCTTGGTTAAATTTATAGCATTTAAGTAATCAAATGGACTCATAGTCCCATCTTTCTAAGAAGATCTACTTCATTTGGTAATGCTGCAAACATTGTATCGGGAAACTTCTCACGGAGTTGATCTTCAAGTTCCTGTTTAGTTTTACCCTGTGCCATAAATTGATTGGTTCCGTATTCATATGCGAATAGCATACCATTGTGTTCTTCAATTGTGATACGAACTCTAGAATGTTCTTCATTTTCTTGCAATTCATGAATGGCTCCACGAATTGTTTTCTGAACAAATCTGTCATGCGCATTCCAGCCAGCAATTATTCCAAGTATCCATACAAAAGCAAAACAAATTACTAAGAGTATAAGTTCCATAGTAACTCACTTGAACTTACATTGAATCATAATCTCTGTCATTGCTGCGACTGTGTTCAATTCATGGTCAGCTACGAATGCTGCTTTATACTGATAGTCTGCCAGAATTAAAACGAGATGATGTATTGTAGATGGATCTAGAAAATCAACTGCGTTGTCATAAAGTTCTTTGAACAATTGTGTAGTTTCAATGTCAGAATTTTTAGCAACCCACTTGCGGACTTCAGGAAATTTCTTTTCCTTTAGGAATCCAACAAGTTCTCTGAATGATTCTTGCGAAAGATTAACTAAAATTCCACTGTCGATTTTACCAGTAACTGAGTATCGCTGCAATTCATTTAAGATTCTACGATAGTCAGGGAAATGTTTAGTTACTACTTCGGCAACTACCTTAGGATCAAACTCAATCTGTTCTTCTTTGAGAATATTTGCTGCTCGTTTAAAGAAAGATGCAGCAATAGATTGTTTATCTTTACCATCAATCTTAAACTCTACCACTGCGCATCTAGAATGTAGAGGCTCAATGATTCGGTTCTTGAAGTTACATGTAAAAATAAATCGGCAGTTGGCAGAGAACTCCTCAATGAATCCACGCAACGCTGGCTGTGTAGAATTGGCATTAAGATAGTCTGCTTCGTCAAGGATAACTACTTTCTTGGCATCTGTCAAAGATACTGTTGAAGCGAAGGACTTAATCTTTGTTCTTAGAACATCAATACCAGATTCTTCAGATCCATTAATTAACAAATACTCAGCACCGATCTCATTACATAGTGCCTTGGCAATAGTAGTCTTACCTACACCTGCTGTTCCACAGAACAGAAAGTTTGGTAACTGACCACTGGAAATAAACTCTTTAAAGGTAGTCTTCAGATTATCTGGAAGAATACACTCATCAATAGTTTTCGGACGATACTTTTCAACCCAAAGAAATTGGCCACTCATAATATATAAACTCCATCAATGTTGCGAAAAAGGATTTAGAGGGGTATCGCATTCCCCCTCTTGCTCAGGTATAACTGTATAATTAGAAGTCGAATGCTGAGTCTGCTTCAACTGCGACATAGTAGACGAGGTCGTTTGTTCCTTGGAATCTTGAGATTCGTTTACTTGAGATTGACACATTATATTCTCCTGGAAGCATCTTCAAATTTTCAACTTTAAGATTTACCTTAAATGATTTGTCAGT